>ENA-OPYE01001375-OPYE01001375.1-human-gut-metagenome-genome-assembly--contig:-NODE-1375-length-13261-cov-14.770483_pt1 | contig 13261 bp, 10 predicted proteins | sample MGYA00241063_ERZ501442 | MGnify/ENA primary metagenome ERZ501442 (study PRJEB25962, sample SAMEA1967055) | human gut metagenome | biome: human gut; feature: human-associated habitat; material: faeces... | reverse complement strand
TTTTATTAAAAAACTATGCGAAACCTTTAGATTAAACTACTTTCATAGAGTTTAGTATTTAGCAAAAAAAGAAGCAGTAATTTTTTACTGCTTCTTTTTTAATTTCGGGATCTTTATCGTTGTACCTGCGGGTACATTATTCGGATTCTTAATAACAGCCGGATTATGCCTTACAATATATGGATAAAGCACCTTAGTACCATAAAAACGGAGGGCTACTTTTGTTAAAGTTTCTCCCGATTTAATCGTATAGGTGGTCTCTGTTCCCACAATAGTATAACTGGTAGAATCGGGTATATACGCGGTTCCGGTTGTTTTTTGAGTTTGAGCAGTCGTTTTTTGCGTCTGAGATACCGGCGTGGTATTAACCGGATCTGGTCGCCTGGCGACAACAGGCGCATCCGGTTTCTTTGTTACAGGTTCAGCAACCGGACTTCCGGATGCTGTATCTGTATCTGCTTCAGTGACAGTTACAGTATCTTTAACGGCAACACTATCTGCCAAAGCTGTATTATCTGCCGGTTTGTCAGTTCCGGCATCAACCACTTTCTCAACAGGTGGTTCTGATGACAGATTATCGAATAATTCCGGGGAATATAAATAAGCAACGGCTCCTGCACACAACAGCACTACAAACACTACAATTCCAATGAAATATTTCATTGTAGAAGATTCGGTTGATGCATCGGTTTTCATCACCTCCGCTTCCTCCGGGGTTTCTGTTTTTTCCTCCTCCGAAGTCATTGTTTCCTCCGAAGTCGCTGTTTCAAAAGTTGTTGCTGCTTCCGATATTGCTGCTTCTTCCCGGTTTTCAATTTTTTCTTTCGGCGTCTCAATATCTTCCGACGTAGCAGCAGTTACTTCCTCTGTCTTTTGCCTGGCGTTTTCTTCATCCTCATTATCACTATTATCCACAGGGGTGTCTTCCAAGACTGTATTGTCATTGAGCACCACCGTTTCAAAATGCGAGAATGGCTTATTGATGAGGTCTTTCAGGGCAGGTTCGGGAGTAAATGAAACTTTAGTATGTCCCTGTATCTCAAAACGTTCCCCCGTATTGACATTGACACTTTCGCGGCTTTCCACATCAATCAGTTTAAAAGCCCCCAGCCCTTTTACCTTCACATACTTATCTTTTTCCAGCGCTTCCTCAATCAACTGGAAGAATTCCTTCACAAAACTATCAGCATTTTTCTTGCTCATGCCATGCTTTTCAGCCAGCAAATCAATCAAGTCCTGTATGTTTAGTTTCTCATTCATAATATGGAAGATTTAAAAGCAAGATTACTTAAACTTATCTTTTAACAACGTACTGGGTTTATAAGTCAACACCAACTTGGGTGGAACCAGCATGCGCTGCTTGGTTGTCGGATTCACAGATATACGTTCAGCTTTCTTCTTTACCTCGAATGTTCCAAAGCCTTGTATGGAAATCACATTCCCTTCTTCCAACTGCCGCGTCATGTCCGACAACAAGGATGTAACCAGCTCCGAGGTATCCTTTAAAGTGTACCCCAACCGTCGTGACAATTCAGAAGTAAATTCTTTGTTATTCAAAATCCAAGCTTTAAAATTGTGAACTACGGTGCTATATTAGCAAATCTTCCCCACATACACAAGGAGTTTGGGAAAAATATTTAAATAATCCGGCCAAAAAGATCGAAATCATCGGAGTTTATTATCTCCACCTGGTAAAAGTTACCGATTTCCAACGACGCATCCCCACATTCAATCAGCACCTCAGGATCCACCTCAGGAGAATCGAATTCAGTGCGCCCAACATAATAATCACCTTCCCTACGGTCGATAATCACCTTCATCCGCTTACCCACTTTTCCCGCACTCAGTTCCGCAGAAATGCCTTGCTGAATAGACATCAGTTCATCCAATCGGGCCTGCTTCACCTCCGGAGGAACAGAATCTTCGTAATGGGCCGCAGCATACGTACCTTCTTCTTCGGAATACGCAAATGCCCCCATTCTATCGAAGCGAACCTTACGGACAAACTCTTTCAACTCCTCAAAATCAGCTTCCGTTTCTCCCGGATGTCCCACCATAAGCGTAGTGCGCAAATGAATTCCGGGCACTTCCTCACGAAATTTCTCTATCAGACGATAAGTTTCCTCCTTAGTTACATGGCGGCGCATCTTATCCAACATATTATCGCTGATATGTTGCAAAGCAATGTCCATATATTTACAAACATTAGAACGCTCACGCATAACCCGGAACAAGTCCATAGGGAAATGGGCAGGATAGGCATAATGCAGACGTATCCATTCCACGCCCGGAACATCCGAAATTCTTTCGATTAATTCGGGCAACATCTGCTTTTTGTACAAGTCCACTCCATAGTAAGTAAGTTCCTGAGCAATGACCTGAAACTCTTTGACCCCACGAGCCACAAGATACCTCACTTCATCCAAGATTTCTTCTATCGGACGCGATATGTGCCGCCCTGTAATAATGGGAATGGCACAGTACGAACACTTACGGTCGCATCCTTCCGATATTTTCAGATAAGCATAATGCTTGGGAGTAGTCAACGTACGCTCTATATGAAGCTCCTCATGATATGCCTTACCCAAATCCTGCAACAGTTCCTTCCAGTTAAACTTACCGTAAAACTTATCAACCTGGGGGATTTCAATAGCCAGTTCTTTCAGATAGCGTTCCGAAAGGCAACCCATGACATAGAGTTTCTCCAAATTTCCTTCTTCTTTTGCCTGTGCAAATTCAAGAATCATGTTAATGGACTCTTCCTTTGCATCACCTATAAAGCCACAGGTGTTAATCACAGCAATCTGACCTTTCGGACGCTCGGCATCATGCGTCACACAAAAACCTGCTTCCTCTAATTGGCGCATCAAATGCTCTGAATCCACCAAATTTTTAGAACAACCTAATGTTATGATATCAATGGTTTTCCGTTTCATGCATTTCCCCCAAACAATGAATCTACAAATTCTTTCTTACGGAACACTTGCAAGTCTTCCATACCCTCTCCCAACCCTATGTACTTCACAGGAATCTTGAATTGATCGGAAATACCTATTACAACACCGCCTTTAGCCGTTCCGTCCAACTTAGTCACAGCCATTGCCGTAACTTCCGTTGCCAGCGTGAATTGTTTGGCCTGCTCAAAAGCATTCTGTCCAGTAGAGCCATCCAAAACAAGCAACACCTCATTAGGAGCATCCGGCACAACCTTCTTCATCACATTCTTAATCTTAGTCAGCTCATTCATCAAGCCCACTTTATTATGCAGACGCCCGGCTGTATCAATAATCACTACGTCAGCATTATTGGCTACTGCCGAACTCAGAGTATCAAATGCTACGGAGGCGGGATCCGAACCCATTTTCTGCTTTACAACAGGAACTCCTACACGTTCCCCCCATATCACCAACTGCTCTACCGCTGCCGCACGAAAAGTATCGGCCGCTCCCAGATAAACAGATTTACCAGCTTTCTTAAACTGATAAGCCAGCTTACCTATGGTAGTGGTTTTTCCCACGCCATTCACTCCAACCACCATAATGACGTAAGGTTTCTTCGTAATCGGAGTTTCAAAATCATCTACATCATCTGAATTATTTTCCGTCAGCAAAGCAGCGATTTCATCGCGCAAAATCATATTCAGTTCTTGCGCATTCATATATTTTTCATCGGCGGCGCGCTTCTCGATACGTTCAATAATTTTCAACGTTGTCTCTACACCCACATCCGAAGTTATCAGCACCTCTTCCAGATTATCCAGCACTTCATCGTCTACTTTCGACTTTCCTGCCACTGCGCGGGCTATCTTGCCGAATACACTTTCTTTTGTCTTAGATAATCCTTTATCTAACGTTTCCTTCTTTTCCTTAGAGAAAAAACTAAAAAATCCCATAGTCTACACTTTTGTATAATACATTATGCTACAAAGATATAACAAAACTGACAAATAATAAAAGTTGAAGCGATTTAATAACAAAAAAAATCCTCTCACCGGATACTTCCAATGAGAGGAGCTTTATAAGTAATCAGCGCTTCGCAGCAACTGCATTCATCTTATTTTTTGAAAAAGTCTTGTACTTTTTCGTTAGGAACCATTTGTTCATCAAAAGAATAAGCACCTGTTTTCGGAGACTTAACCATCTTGATAACCTTCGTATAAGCACGACCTTCTTTAGAACCATCGTGCAAACTTGCTACTGTTTTCTTTGCCATGGGTTATACTATTATTATTTGATTTCTTTGTGTACTGTTACTCTCTTCAGAATCGGGTTGTATTTCTTCAACTCCAGTCTCTCGGTAGTATTTTTTCTGTTCTTCGTCGTAATATAACGAGAAGTTCCCGGCATACCGCTATCCTTGTGTTCTGTACATTCCAGAATCACCTGCACTCTGTTACCTTTTGCTTTCTTTGCCATAATCAGTATTCTCCTCTACTTTTTAGCCAATTACTTTAATGCTTTTCCAATCACAATAGCCCTTAGCTACTGCATCCTTCAAAGCAGCATCCAGACCTTTTTTATTAATAATGCGCAAACCGTTAGCGCAAATACTCAGACTGATCCAGCAGTCTTGTTCTACATAATAGAATTTCTTGTTAAACAAGTTCAAATCAAAGGTTCTTTTTGTTCTTCTCTTTGAGTGTGAAACATTGTTGCCAATCATGGCTTTCTTTCCGGTAATTTGACAAATCTTCGACATTTCTATCTTTATTTTATAGTTTTTATCTATACTTATTTCAAACAGAGCGCAAAGTAAGCACTTTTATCGTTACAAAACAAGTTTTTCCTAAAATAATTCATTGTACGAGAACATTTTTTGCTCATTTCAGTTTGCCGCAAAGCATCGACAACGCATTTTGAATAGCACACTGTACATTTCCCGCCCTTCCGCAATCTCCTTCCTGCTTCATTGTCACAATTTCATTTTTATAAGCAGCTGCTATCCAGATTGTACCCACCGGTTTTTCCTGTGTTCCACCACCGGGACCTGCAATGCCCGAAGTGGCAACCGCACAGTCCGTTTTCAGCGTTTTCATCGCACCTTTCACCATTTCAACAACAGTCTCCCGGCTCACCGCACCATGTCTGGCCAGTGTTTCGGCAGAAACATGAAGCAGATCTTGCTTTATTTCATTAGAATATGCCACAATCCCTCCATTGAAGTACTCCGAGCTTCCCGGAACCGAAGTTATCAAGGCGGCAATTCCGCCACCGGTACAACTTTCAGCGGTGGAAAGGGACAGATTCTTCGCTTTCAACAGTTCTCCTATTTCTTCTTCCAGCTTCATACCTTATTATATAGGGAATATATTCCTCTTACAAGGTGACACGCGAATAAGCGGGCGCTTCTATCGGACAAAAGTCCTTATCCAGATATTTGAAGTAGCCGGTAATGGCGATCATTGCAGCATTATCCGTTGTATAACTGAACTTAGGAATGAATATGTTCCAACCGTATTTTGCCGCATGTTCGCGGAAAGAGTTGCGCAAACCGTTATTTGCCGATACACCGCCGGCAACAGCCACTTCTTTTATATTATACTGCTTTGCCGCCTTACGCAATTTATCCATTAATATATCGACAATGGTAGCCTCCAATGAAGCTGCCAGATCCGTCTTATGATGCTCGATGAAATCGGGATCGTCCTTTATCCAGTCTCTCAAGGAATACAAGAATGACGTTTTCAAGCCGCTGAAGCTATAATCCAATCCCGGAATATGCGGTTTGCTGAAAGTAAATGCCTTCGGATTGCCCTGACGTGCCAATTTATCAATAATCGGGCCTCCGGGATAGCCCAACCCCATTACCTTTGAACATTTGTCAATAGCTTCACCGGCAGCATCGTCAATGGTCTGCCCCAGAATTTCCATATCGTTATAGGCTTTCACCAAAATAATCTGAGAATTTCCGCCGGAAACCAGCAGGCAAAGAAAAGGAAATTCAGGTTGAACATTGTCTTCACCTTCCGCTTTAATGAAATGCGCTAACACATGTCCTGTCAGATGATTAACATCCACCATAGGAATACCCAACGAGCGAGCGAACCCTTTGGCAAACGATACACCTACCAGTAAAGACCCCATTAGTCCCGGACCGCGTGTAAATGCCACAGCGCTCAATTCTTCTTTTGTGACTCCGGCGCGTTTCAAAGCCTCGTGCACCACCGGCACTATGTTCTGTTGATGTGCACGCGAAGCCAATTCGGGAACAACTCCACCATAAGCTTCGTGAACTGCCTGGCTGGCTACAACATTCGATAGCAGGTAGCCGTCCTTGATGACTGCTGCAGAAGTGTCATCACATGAAGATTCTATTCCTAAGATTATTGTACTCATAGTGTTTATTTACGTTTAAACGCTGCAAAAGTAGTGATAAAAGTAGTATCCATAACGTATTATTTCATATTTTTGTTGGCCGAACAAAAAATTAACCGCCTATCAGAACGCTGAAAACGACAGTACGCTGGATAATCGGTATAGTGCTGGGGCTCTATATCGGGATAATTTTATTGCTGAACATCCCTTATGTCCAGCATCAGATGTCTGTACTCGTAGCCAAGGAGCTAAGTTCCGTATTGGGCAGCCGGCTTACTATCGGGCGGATCAATATAGGGTTGCTGAACCGGATTATTATCGACGACCTTATGCTGAACGACCAGTCGGGAAAAGAGCTGCTTAAAGTAGGGCGTCTGTCCGCCAAGTTCGAGATACTCCCCTTATTCAACGGAAGAATATCTATCGGAAACGTACAATTATTCAGTTTCAACGCTAATCTGGAAAAGCCCACTCCTCAGGCGACAAGCAATTTCCAGTTCGTACTCGATGCGTTCGCTTCCAAAGACACTGTCAAGAAGAAAAGCAATCTGGATCTTCGCATCAACTCCCTGCTGATACGTCGCGGGCGGGTATCTTACGATGTCCTATCCGCCGAAAGAACTCCGGGAAAGTTCAATCCGCAGCACATCCGCCTGTCCAACATTCTCGCCAACATCTCCTTAAAAGCTCTTCAGAGCGATTCGATCAATGCCGCCATTAAGCGAATGAGTATTGAAGAAGACCACTCCGGCTTTGAACTAAAGAAATTAAGTCTTAAGATAGTAGCCAATAACAAGAAGATGTGGATAGAGAATTTTGCCATTGACCTGCCCAACACCTCCCTGGCAATGGACACTATCCGTATGGAATATGACAGTTTGGGAGCTTTCGGCAATTTCGCCAATGATGTCCGCTTCTCTTTCCACATGTTGCCTTCGGCGGTTGCATTGCAGGATTTATCTGCATTTGTACCAGCCTTCAAACCTTTCAGGGAGACGCTGCAACTGGAAATGAAAGCCGACGGAACAGTCAACCAGCTTAATTGCCCCAAATTGCAGATTTCCGCCGATAACCATTTCCTGTTGAAAGGCGATGTATCCTTGCAGGACTTGTCACACCCTCAGGATGCCTACATATTCGGCAACTTGTCCAATTTATACGCCGATCCGGAAGGCATCACATTTTTTGTCCGCAACCTGAGCAAAGACTATAAGGGAGTACCTCCGGTATTGCAACATTTAGGTACGGTATCGTTCCGGGGAGAAATATCCGGATACTTCACAGATCTGGTCACCTATGGTGAAGTGCGTACGGACATAGGCACTGTCAAGACAGACCTCAAGTTCGGTTCGGACAAAGAAAAAGGTTATTTTTCCTATTCCGGTGCAGTAAAGACCGCAGAGTTCGAACTGGGCAAGCTGCTGAATAACGACAAATTCGGGAAAGTAACCTTCAACATGGACCTCAAAGGAAATCATTACGAAAAAAAGTATCCTTCCATTACCATGAAGGGACTGGTTGCTTCCATAGATTACAGCGATTACACCTATGAAAACATCACGCTGGACGGAGAATACAAACAAGGCGGATTCAACGGAAACGTGACATTGGATGATGAAAACGGCGCGATACAGCTGAACGGCGCAATCAACACAGCCGGCAAGACACCCACATTCAATTTCCACGCCGCCGTCAGCCATTTCCGTCCGAACACCCTTCACCTCACCCCAAAATATAAGGACACAGAATTATCTGTCAAGATAAAAGCCGACTTCACCGGCAGCTCCATCAACGATATGAATGGAGAAATCAACATTGACAGCCTGCAATATACTGCTCCGGACCAGAATTTCTTTATGGACAACCTGCGGATTGCCGCCACCCAAAACGATGAACATCAGAAACGGCTGACTATAAACTCCAACTTCCTGCGGGGTACGATCGAGGGTGATTACTCGTACCAGACCCTCCCCGCCAGCGTACTGAACATCATGCGGCGCTACATCCCCGCCTTGATATTACCCGACAAGCGTCCCCGGGAAACAGCCAATAATTTCTACTTCGACCTGCACATCTACAATACGGAGATATTGTCTACCGTATTCCAGATACCGTTGAAAGTATATACCCACTCCACACTGAAAGGCTACTTCAACGACAAATTGCAACGATTGCGTGTGGAAGGTTATTTCCCGCGGCTGAGCTATAAAGAAAAGTTCTTTGAGTCGGGCGTTCTTCTCTGTGAAAATCCGGGCGAACAGTTTCAGGCAAAGGTACGCTTCACTAACCGGAAGCCCAACGGCGCGGTCAATGTAGCGCTGGAAGCCCAAGCCAAAGACGACCGTATACAGGCTGTTTTCAACTGGGGAAACAGCAGTGCGGTGACTTATAGCGGCAAACTGGCGGCCGTTACGCAATTCATCCGCGAATCGGTTCGGGAGACAGACGGCGGCAAACAACACCTAAGGTCCGCCCATAAAGGCAGGAAAGACATTCCCGCCTTGAAAACAATCGTCAATGTTCAGGAGACAGACGTAATCCTCAACGACACCATCTGGAAGATACACCCTTCGCAGATCGTGGTCGATTCGGGAAAGATACATGTCAACAACTTCTATTTCAGCCACAAAGAGCGTCATCTGCGCATCAACGGAACCGTTTCCGAACAGCCTCAGGACACCGTACGCCTGAATCTGAAAGAGATTAATATAGGGTACGTATTCGATATAGCCGACTTAGGTGTCAACTTCAAAGGCGAAGCCACAGGCCCGGCGTATGCCAGCGGCGTACTTAAAAAGCCGGTAATGAGCACCGACTTATTCATACGTAACCTCGGCCTGAACGAAGGCCTGCTGGGTGATGCCAACATACATGGCGAATGGCATCACGATGTGAAAGGCATCTATCTGGATGCCCGCATCCGCGAGAAAGACATTGCCAAGAGCCACGTGTACGGCTACATCTATCCCATAAAGCCTACCAGCTCACTCGACCTGCAAATTGAAGCCGACAGCACCAACCTGAAATTCATCCATCATTACATGCAGAGCATCACTCCCGAATTCAACGGGCGTGCCAGCGGCCATGTCCATTTCTACGGCAAATTCAAAGCGCTGACCATGGAAGGGCGTGTATTCGGCGACGCTTCCATTAAAGTGGATGTGCTCAACACCACCTTCTCCCTGAAAGACAGCATACTCATCGAGCCCGGCGGACTGACCTTCCGCAACAACCGCATCTTCGACACGCAAGGGCATCAGGGAAGAGCCAACGGTTACCTGCACTACCAGCACTTCAAGAACCTGGAATACCGCTTCCAGTTCGATGTCAACAACATGCTGGTAATGAACACCAAGGAATCTCCCGACTTCCCCTTCTACGGCACAGTCTACGGCACAGGCAACGCCACCATTGCCGGCAATGCGGCAGAGGGCGTCAACATAGACGTAGCGATGACCACCAACCGCAACACCAACTTCACCTATATGAAAGAAGGTATTGCTTCGGCCGTCAGCAACCAGTTCATACAGTTTGTGGACAAGACGCCGCGCCGCATACTGCAAGACTCCGTCATGCTGGCATCGGAATACGAGCTGGCCCAGAAAGAAGTTCTGGAGAAAGAAAGCGATACCGACATCCGGCTGAACCTCCTGATAGATGCCACCCCGGATGCCACCATGAAAATCATCATGGATCCCGTTGCCGGCGACTACATCAGCGGAAAAGGTACGGGAAACATCCGCACCGAATTCTACAATAAAGGAGACGTGAAAATGTTTGGCAGCTACCGCATCAGTCAGGGAGTTTATAAATTCAGCTTGCAGGAAGTTATCCGCAAGGACTTCATCATCAAAGACGGCAGCACCATCACCTTCAACGGCCTGCCGCTGGATGCCACCCTCGACATCCAAGCAAGTTACCTTGTGAACTCCGCTTCGCTGAACGACCTTGTTCCTGATGCCAGCAACTACGTCAACCAAACCAGCATCAAGGTGAACTGCCTCATGGCACTGACCGGGCAACTCACTTCGCCGGACATTAAAATGAGTCTGGAACTGCCCAATGAACGTGATGAAGTGCAAGCACTGGTGCGCAACTACATCCCAACGGACGAACAGATGAACCTGCAAATACTCTATCTGCTGGGTATCGGCAAATTCTATACCCCGGAGAATGTGGACGCCACCGGCAACTCCAATATGATGTCGAGCGTGCTGTCCTCCACCCTTTCCGGACAACTGAACAATGCGCTCTCACAGATCATCGACAGCAACAACTGGAACTTCGGCACAAATTTCAGTACCGGAGAAAAAGGCTGGACCGATATGGAGTTCGAGACGATGCTCTCCGGACAACTGCTGAACAACCGACTGCTCATCAACGGCAACTTCGGCTATCGCGACAACCCGATGGCCAACACCAATTTCGTGGGCGACTTCCAAGCCGAATGGCTTGTGAACCGCTCCGGCGACATACGCCTGAAAGCGTATAACGAAACAAACGACCGGTATTATACCAAGACCAACCTCACCACCCAAGGGATAGGCATCATCTTCAAAAAGGATTTCAATAAATGGAATGAGCTGCTCTTCTGGAACAAATGGAAACTGAAAAGGCTGAAGAAGCAACCGGCTGAAAAGAGCATGGCTACGGACAGCATTTCACCCAAGATGTCCCGCCCGGAAGTACAATCCAAACGGGAAAGACCGCAATAATTTCTCTTCGCCGTACTGTATTGTTTATCAACAGTGTATATGTACCAATAAATACCACCGCCTGGTACTGCTTGTACCAATAAGTGGTAGGACTTGTACCAACCATTGGTACGGACAATACCACTGTGAGGTACGAGCCGTACCAACGGTTGGTACAGACCAAAAGTAAAAGAACGGAGTTGAACTATCCCCAAAGAATAAAAAAAAGGAGGGCTTTGTCGAAAACAGATAGTGGAATCTCATTTTGACAAAGCCCTCAGTATTATGCTTACCTCACAGGATGAAAGCCATATTCATCCCGCAGAAATAAAAACACCTTATTATTAATAAGAACGTGCAAATATCACGCGGCAAGCAGACGGTTTGCCGGTCACCATACACTTGCCCGGCTCTTTGTCGCCCGGCACGAAAGACTCAAACGGAATACAGCGGATAGTGGCTTTGGTTTCTTCCTTAATCTTCTCTTCTGTTTCGGTGGTTCCGTCCCAGTGAGCCAGAATAAAGCCGCCTTCTTCAATCTTTTCTTTGAATTCGTCGTAGCTGTCTACCGTAGTGATGCGGTTGTTGCGATAGTCCAACGCTTTCTTATAGATATTTGCCTGAATCTCTTCGAGCAGGTCTTTCACGTATTCTTCGATGCCGTCGCAAGAACGGGTTTCTTTTTCCAGCGTATCGCGGCGCATTACTTCCATTGTGTTGTTCTCCAAGTCACGACCTCCCATAACCAGACGAACGGGAACACCTTTCACCTCATAGTCGGCAAATTTGAAGCCCGGACGCTTGTTGTCGGCATTGTCGTACTTCACAGAGATACCCATGGACTTCAGTTTGGCCACGATGCCGGCCACCTTCTCGTCAATCTTGGCAAGCATCTCGGCATTCTTATAGATAGGCACGATAACCACCTGTATCGGAGCCAAGTGTGGCGGAAGCACCAGACCGTTGTCATCGGAATGTGTCATGATAAGCGCACCCATCAGGCGGGTAGATACTCCCCATGAAGTAGCCCATACGTATTCCAATTTGTTTTCTTTGTTTACGAACTGCACATCGAAGGCTTTGGCAAAGTTCTGTCCCAAGAAGTGTGAAGTACCGCTTTGCAAAGCCTTGCCGTCCTGCATCATCGCTTCAATTGTATAGGTGTTGAGGGCGCCGGCAAAACGTTCGTTGGCCGATTTCACACCTTTAACAACGGGCACTGCCATGTACTTTTCAGCGAACTCACCATATACGTTCAGCATCCGTACAGCTTCCTCTTCGGCTTCCTCGCGGGTGGCGTGGGCTGTATGGCCTTCCTGCCACAAGAACTCGGCGGTACGCAGGAACAGGCGGGTACGCATCTCCCAGCGGAATACGTTTGCCCATTGGTTACACAGGATAGGCAGGTCCCGGTAAGAGTTTATCCAATTCTTATAGGTGTTCCAAATGATAGTTTCCGAAGTGGGACGAATGATGAGTTCCTCTTCCAGCTTTGCAGCAGGGTCTACCACTACACCGCCACCGTTCGGATCGTTCTTCAAACGATAGTGTGTCACTACGGCGCACTCTTTGGCAAAGCCTTCTACGTGCTCCGCTTCGCGGCTGAGGAATGATTTCGGGATGAGCAAAGGGAAATAAGCATTTACATGCCCTGTCTCCTTGAACATATCGTCCAACTGACGCTGCATCTTCTCCCAGATAGCGTATCCGTAAGGCTTGATTACCATACATCCACGCACAGCCGACTGTTCTGCCAAATCGGCCTTTACCACCAACTCGTTGTACCACTGAGAATAATTCTCGCTACGTTTGGTAAGGTCTTTCAATTCTACTGCCATTTTATTTTGTTTTTAAAGTTTTCTATTCGGGTTCATATTAAACGGAGTGCAAAAGTACAAATTTCTGTGCGAAAAGCGTTTATTATATAAACACTATTTTTTGCAGACTTTATGGACACAGGCTTTTTCCTCTTGAAGAGCTGTCTTAATCAACCGCTTACGACAAGCATACAGGCGCCCTAAATAGATGTTAACTTATTACATCCTAATAAGTTAACATCGTGCCGCTACGAAGTTAACATCGTACGGTTATTATATTAACTTCCTAAAACATCAACACATGCCAATATTATGAAACTGAAGAGTGCAGCCTACCCCTAAAACAAAAGTCAGATAGCAATCTTACGATAACTATCTGACTTTCCATTAAGAGCGGAAAACGGGACTCGAACCCGCGACCCTCAGCTTGGGAAGC
>ENA-OPYE01001371-OPYE01001371.1-human-gut-metagenome-genome-assembly--contig:-NODE-1371-length-13316-cov-2.422668_pt1 | contig 13316 bp, 19 predicted proteins | sample MGYA00241063_ERZ501442 | MGnify/ENA primary metagenome ERZ501442 (study PRJEB25962, sample SAMEA1967055) | human gut metagenome | biome: human gut; feature: human-associated habitat; material: faeces... | reverse complement strand
ACCTTCCAGCAAAGTTGAAGTGCAGAAAATCCCGGGCACATACAGGCCACTCGCTTAGGACTTTCTCCGCGCTTTCTGCGCAGGAGCAGTGCGTACATATCTTTCATCGGACGATATTCTCCACAGACTGTGCAGGTCTCCCACAAACGTTCCTTTTGGGCTTTTGTGGGAATCTTTTCAAGAAACACCGGCGGCTTATCCCGGCGCATACCTTTGGAACCAACCACTCGCTCCATGCTGCTCCGCATAAAAACCGGCGTTCCGGTCGCATCTGCCGATGCCAGCAGGTCTTGAATCCACTCCGCTATCGGAGTGACCTTCCCTGTATTCTGCCCCGTTTCTGCCCCGATGACGATCCACTTTAGTTCCCGGATAACTTTGGTTGCATCGCCCTCAAACGGGCCCAGTAACGGTTCTATGGCCACAAATGTATTGTATTTACTGTTTGCCCACACGCCGTCTTTCCTGACCGTTGCCGTGGTGCCGTACCAGAAATTTTCCCGCATCGGGAGTTTCCCGTGGTTTGCAAGGTTCTGATACCTCACCGGGTACTGCGTCAAGAAAATGTACTGGTGCTGGGGTGCCATTTCGGCCGCAGCGAATACCTGAAGAATCCAATCTTCCGGCACCCACGGACCAAACAGGTCACCGTCCGTGCATACCATGATGGTTGAGCCCACCTTGACCTTTTGTGGCCAATCCATGCGATACTTATGTATCGTGGGCATAAATCCGGTTGGGTTGTTCAGAAAGCGGTTATTCGCGGTTTCCCATGGAGCGTCCAGCGCAAAGAGGTTCGCTCCGACCTGCTGAACCTTCGGACGTTCTGCAAGATTTCGTCTCCAATCGCTGGCAAAGCGTAAAGCGCTCTTTTTTGCGTAGCAATATCGGCAGTCTTTCAGACATCCTGTTACAGGATTCCATGCGTAATCCGCCAATTCGTTTTTTGTTCTGTTCACCGATAGATCCTCCCCGACTGACTGTCGATCAGGACAATGCGCTCTGCAATCTCAAACCCTGCGGCATCTGCCACATACCGCAGAACGTGAATAAGATCATGCACCCGTTTCTCGTCCTTCTGGATGTTATTTTCAGCACGCGCCCGGGTGGGATCCGGCGCACCGCTGGGGTTGTGTCCTTTGCGGGTATCAGGCATTGCTATCCCCCTTGTCCAGAATCATATAGTACTCGTACTGGGTGCCCGGGTTGGCGTTTGGACGGCGGCGCACGATGTCAACCCGATACCCCGCTTTCAGGAGCAACCGTCCCAATTCTAAGCGTTCATCTTCCGAGAGTCCTTTTGCCTTAGACGGCGCAAGGGAAAGTTCGATTTTAGCCAACACGCTTTTCTACCTCCATCAGGTCGTGCATCAGCTCGTCAACCAGCAGCTTACCGGCATTCGCGCCTGTGCGAATAATGTTTCCGTTTTCCTTTAACTCTGCAAACTCCTGTGCACGGATTTCTTTGGACTGCTTTGCAAAAGAAATTTCCGATGCTGTCATTCGGCCTTGCACCACTTGCTGCCATTCCTCGATGAACGGCTTGGCATCTTCCAGATCTGCATACTGGTCGTTGCTATAACTGCGTTTCTGCCGAACTGTACCGCCCGGCTCCACCTCCAAGGTGTACCACGGCGTATTGGGGTCAGACTTCTTTCGCAGGAAGAAAATGTAGCTTTCCCGAACAGAAATGCGCTCAAAGTATCTGGTTCCGCGCTGGATGCAGTGGTCAAGGAACTTACTCTCCTGCAAAATGTCCTTTGCGCCCTCCGGCACCCGGATAATGTACTCCGCTCCATCGTACTCGTAGATTTTACGGATCTTCTTGTAGATATTTTCGATATGGAACTGCTTTTCCAGCTGTTCCGCTTCCCTTCTGATAGAGTGTTGCGTGCCTTTCATGGCTTCCATCCGGTGCTGTTTATTACGCTCCAGCACGAGATCATCATGTCGGCGTTTCAGGTCAAGCGGGAACATTACGCTCTCAAGCTGCATATTCATACCAGCTTTCTCAGCCATGTCCAAGTAGTCAGACCAATCCTGTGCAACTCTAAGTGCGATATGACCGTTGTAGCTACCCGTGATTCGTCTTGTTTGCTGGCGGAGATATTTCAAGCTTCGCGTCATTCCGCTTTTCTGTAATGTCTTGGCCAGTCCTGAGAGATTTCGGATGTTGGCCGTCATTGCCATGTTCTTTCCATTGATTACAAGGCCGGCATCTTTCCATTCCAGCGCATTATCCACCTCTCGAAACGACTTTTTGCTCTGCGAGACTGCGGCCAACTCCTGACGATTTAAGCCAAACACTCCGTAGTAGGTCTTTGCGCGAAGATTGATGCGTGTGCCGTGCTCATATCTGTCATACACCTGAGAGCACAGCGCATCAGCCCAGCCCGTTTTGACAAGGCTTTCAGCCATCGGATACCGATTCACGATTTCCCACTGACGAACTTCCCATGGAAAATTGAGGTGGTTATCGTACTGGTACATCCATTCAGATTTCAGCACTTTCCGAACATCATTCTCAAATTGGTCGGTGTGGGACGCCAATGTGTACGGCTGATACGGGCCAGAGGGGGCCAGCAGCATCGCGGACAGCTTTGGGCGCTGGCACATGATATACTCAGTTTTTTCGCCCCAACTTCGTTTCCACTGCTTGATGGTCTTTCCGTCCGTCCACCAGATTCCACGGCCATGAAATTCCGGTTCTGCCCGATGATTGCTGAAATCGAAGTACACCAGATAACGGCGAATCCAGATTCCATCCCCCTGCGGCTTGCACCAAAGGAATGTCCTTGCGGCCCATAACCTTTTGACCGAATAGCGGGTATTGCGAACCCGCATCTTCTCCCCGCAGCACTCGCACACCGCTGTGCTCTTGTGCTTGAGCAGTTCTGACGGCGTATATTCACCACCGCAGCTATCGCACCTTGCCCGCTGAATCAAGATTTTCTTCTCAACGCCGCCGGGTTCGATTACGCACTGTTTGTCATTGGTGACCCAGAGAAAGCCCGCATCACTGCACACTTTCAAAACTTGTTTACTAAAATCTTCCGGCGGCTCCGGCAGATTTTCAAAGAGCTTCTGGGTCTCAGCCGCCTGTCTGGCGTTGCGCTCTTCGCGTTTCTTCCTGGCATGAGCCGACAGCGCATCTTCTACAATGCCAATCAGATAGCCCGGTCTGCGGTCATCAAAATAGTTTTGCAGGAGTTCCGATTCTCCCTTTGTTGCCGGCACTTCGGTTCTCCATGTCAAACACTGGCAGGGCTTGACTTCAATTTGACGCGGCGAAAGCTCGTTCTTTTTCGGGTTCTCATTCCCGCGAAGTTCCCCCGTCCAGTAGCCTCCGAAAAAACGCCACACGACCAGCGGCTTTTCCTTTTTGTCCCAGACGGCCACCGTCAGCACCTTTCCCTTGATGTAGCGACCCACGCCCTGCCCCTCGGCAACTGACATACACAGCGCCGCATCCAACTCTGGCCGCTTCGGCTCCGGCGCATAAAGTTTCAATTCTTCAGCCTTTTTCATTGTGTGCCGCCTCCAAACTCTCCGACGTGTAATTTTTCCCGGGCAAAACCTTCACTCCATCGACCTGTTGAGCAATGCAAGTAAATTCGTTTTCTTCCAGGACGATGAAGCAGAGCCACTCGCCACGTGCACCAGCCAGTTCCTTGCCCTGACCATACGCGATGTGGAACGGTCTCTTGAAGCAATCTTCGAATTTTTCTGCCGGATGCTCAAATACATAATTTGCGTGCATAAGAAGGAACTCGTCTTCTTTCAGCCTGCGAAGCGGTACAATTTCGGTACAGCTACTCCGCGTCCGGTAGTCATCCTCATCGATATCACCGCCAGCTGCGATGGCCCAGAACTCGTTTTTCCCGTCCCAAGCATACCAGTTAAGGCAGTCCAGCGGATCCAGACAGTAATGGAAGCCCGTATTGGCGCATTTTGCCTTTTCGGTCTTGCTCACTTCGCCCGGCTGGTACTGATAGCTGCCATCGCCGAGCGTAGCAATCAGCCCCGGCTTGAATCCTTTGAATCCTAAAATCATCAGAGCCACCCATCCAAGGAAAGCTGCATATCGTCTTCCGCAGGCGTTTCCTTCTTCTTTTTTGCCGGCTTTTTCGCATCCGTTTTCTTTTCTGCTTTGGACGCAGGCTTGGTTGTGTGAGCTGGTGCCGCCTGCTTCGGAACATTGGGGGATGCCTCTTCCGGTTTGACGGTGGCCGGAGCCTGCATCTCAGCTTCCGTAGGCGGTGCGCCAGTCAGTTTGATGTTCATGCTGAACGAAACCTCGGCATTCGGAAAGTAAAACTGCACGGCGCGGCGGTAGGTTTCGAGGTCGGACAGAACTTCGCCTGCGTTGTTGACAACAGCGGCGCAACATTCGGAGAACGTGCGCTGCGTGTTGCAGACGACCTCTGCGAACCGCGGCTCCTGGTCTACAAAGCCAAGCAGTGTCCGCAGAACATAACTCTGCACGCTCTTTGCGGCACGACTGCCCTTGAACAGCTTGTCCTCAGCTTCCAGCTTTGCTTTTGCTTTAGCTCGCCAATCGACGAACTCAACTGTGGTTGTGGTGTGTGTGGTGGAATCCATATTGTCCTCCTATCAGAAAAAGCTAAGTTGCCCACCCTTGCCCTCGGAGAACACCGGTTCCTGTTCCGGCGCTCTTTGCGGCTTTTTAGCGGCTTTTGGCTTTTCCGTGTTCTTTGGTTTCTCGAGTTTTTTAGGGGCTTCAGGGGATTTTTGTGGTTCGGATTTTGGCGCATCTGCAACACGCTCTTTCCTTATCGGTTGAGTGACCAGTTCCATCTGCGCCATAAAGATTCGATATTGCCAAACCGGAATCCTGAGCATCGGCGTATACCAGACGTTTCCTTTGTCAACTGGAAGCAGCCCCCTTTTGTCATAAGACACAGACGGGCTTGCAAGCGTATCACCGATGACGACATACCCCGGCATTCCAAGCAGACTCATTTGCAGATAGCACATCATGCCCACGATGTAGTCAATGTCCTGCGCCACAAACAGCACATTCGTCTGATAATTGATGCCTTTCTTTCTGCATTCGTTTGCGAACGCCACCAGCAAGGCCCCAGCGCCGCAGGTCGGATCACAGACCGCAACCCATCCCCTATCTCCGATTTTCTGTTGGAATTCTTCTGTCGGGGTTGTCACAGCGGACATGACCTCGCAAATGTGATATGGCGTAAAGAATTGTCCCGAATGGTCGTTTCCAAGCCCCAAGCACATATACAACTCGCCAAGGAAGTCCTGTTCCGGGTTGTCCTCTAGTGCCACGACCAACAAGGCCAGCATTTCCGTAAATGCTTCCATTTCCGGCCGCGTGTATTTTCCTGCGATTGATAAGTACTGCTTCTCGCGTTCGTCAAAATGGCTCTGATCTGTCGCATTGGACACCGCAATAGCACTCATGGTGATCCAATCGCTCCAGACCTGCCAGCGTGACCGACCATTGCTCGAAAACACTTCAAACTTTTTTACAAGTTCCTTCTGTGCTTCACCCCGGACATGGCGAACATCACTCCCCATTGGAATCGCCCCCTTTGCCCTGCGGAACATCCTGTTTTTTGAACGGTCTTCTCTTTATTCGTCCAAGGCTGTCAGTAAGACCTAGAATGTTGTTTCCGCTCGGCGTTTCTCGGTCAACCCGATTTCCTTTATTTTTGATGTGAGTTTTTTCCCACTCTGCAAACGTTGTAACGTGCTGCGCCGCTGCCTGATCGAGTAGGCGCTTAGCATAGCACCATGGGTGCTTCGCTTGGTGGCGCATCGCTTCTTCCAGCGTAGCAACCACCAAAGCATCTTCCACCCCGGTTTCTCGCAAATCCCGAAATTCTGCTGCCATGTAGGGCGTAAGCATACTGTCGCATCCAGCCCAGACCCAGTAGCTTTCCGGGGTGTCATCAGGCGGGCCGGTTGATTTTTCTGGATTTTCCTCAGTTGTGGATTCTTCAAAACCCATTCGGTTTTTTGGGTTTTCCTGATTTTCTTTTGATTTGCGAGGCCTGCCACCTCTGGCACCGTTTGCCCTATTGGCAGCGGCCTGACGCTCGTATGCTTCATTGGAAGCATCGATTTTGGCTTTTATCGCCGCCCAAACAAAGCGCTCATTCCCCAGAAACTTCGGTTCTGAACCAGTTTCCTTGTAATCCATCATAGCCCATAGAATTCGGCCCCGTTCCGCTTCATTGAACGGTTCTAGCAATGCTCTGTAATCCTTCACCCACAGTTTTATGTAATCATTCGCCACGCTCCACCTCCCCTTTCGGTTTTTGATTGAGCGAAAGCACTTTACATAGATGCCGATCCAGCTTGATGCCATAGATATGGTAATCAGCAAACAGGGCTTTTTCTCTGCGGTGCGCCTCTTCATGGTGCCGCCGACAAAGTGCTATCGCGTTCAGCCCGACATGGACGATAGCTTCTCTATCTCGACCCATGCCCACGCGGTCAACATGGTGCACCTCTGCAGGCTGGTTGCAAATTGCACACCGGCGATTTTCAAGGCAAAGATACAGGTACTTGCCAATATCATCCGTCTGGGTGAGCAGGCTGTCCTTTGTGGGCACTCCCCAATGGAAGCAAAACTGAATCAGGTATGTAATAAACTCTCGGGCCGTGGTCATATCGCAATTCGAAAGGGAGAACCACTCCCGCAGACAGCGGGAACAGAAATCCCATTCCAGATAAAGCCGAAGTTCTTCCGGCTCCTGCCCTGACCACAAAGAAATATCTCGGATAATAGCGAAAATCTTGCGGCGCTGGTCTACGGAAATGGTTCGGCCATCATCCAGACGGACTTCTACCCGCCGGGGGCGCTTCTGCGCCAGAAACCGGCTGATGTCTACGTCGGGTTTCAGGACAAGCTTTCCGTTCTCCAGCTTCTCAATTTTCGCTGTCACAATCATGCGCGTTCTCCTTGTCCACATGGACGTGCATCGGAATATAAACGCTGTTTGCTTTCATATTCTGTGCCAAAAAGTCATTGCATTTCGCTTCTGACAGGTGATTTCTGAGCACCTGCAGTTCGTAGGCATACTGCCCAGCTACCTTTTTCTCTTGGATTTTGGCTTGTATATCTTCATCCCGGTAGTTCGATTCTATCAGATAAAGGTCATAGCCGATTGCCTGAATGCCATCCAAATTGTTAGTATCAGTGGCGTAAATCACCTTGCCAGACGGAAAATGCACCTTATACCCACAGTTGGGTACGTTATGGGCTAGCATTACCGGAATCACATTGCATAGGCCGTAGCCGTACATAGTGCGTGGTGTCAGCACATCAATCTGGCGCTCCGGCACCCCTGCAGCTATGAGCGGCGGCACCAGCCAGCGGCAACACCCGAAGCGGAGTGTCGGCCGCTCACTGGCAAGCCGTTTGATGGTTCGCTTCTGGAAGTGATCTGAGTGGATATGCGTCAGAAGCACAAGTTTCAACTTCGGAACATACGGCTCCAATGCCTTGTACGGCACGCCGCAGTCTACCAGCACAAAATCTTCCAGAATCGTGGCGTTGCCATCGCTGCCGGTGCTGATAATGTTGTACTTGACCATCAGAGTGCAGCCAAATCAACGGCTTCCTCAACGGCATCTGCTTCCGGCTCCGGCAGGTCCATCGTCTTGGCTGTTCGCTCAATTTTGGGCGGTTCCTGCTCACTCTGCCCGGCATCTGCATACTCAGCAGCCTCCGGCAACAGGCCACTGCCTGTGCTGTCCGGCATCATAACGCGCCCGTCCCGCTCATAAGCCGTGGTCATTTCGGCGGTCATGATGCCCCACTTGGAAATCAACTGACGCAGCATTGTCTTTTTGCTCATCCCGTCAAAATCCTTATACCAAAAGCTGGAGTACTTCCACAGTTCGTCCTGCGGGATTTCGCCGTCCAGCAGTTTCTTATATGCTGCTGCGCTGAACGCCTGACTGTACTTGTCTGCATGAGCCATCATCTGGTCCGCTGTCCAGTACAGCGTTTTCTCAAAGCCGTTGATGTACTCGAAGTGTGCAATGTAACCCACCGTCGGCATCGCTGCACGCTTTTCAAAATCTTCGATAAAGTGCATCTCATGGAACCGTTCTTCGAACGGATCCCATCCGCTCAGTTCCCCGGCCTTGACCTCCAGCACATTCAGGCGCTTATATTGGCCAGTCCGCAGTGCCAACTGGATATAGCCCTTATACCCCAGCACAAACTGCGCCTTTACGCTTGCAGGCTCAATCACATTGCCCTGCCGGTCACGCTTCGCCTTGGACTTAAAGGGCACCAGATAGAACTGACCCAACTGGGGCGAAGGCTGCAAGAGCAGGCTTTCGCCCAAAAGGGCACCTGCCAAAATCGTGCCCGGGTTGCATTCCTGCAAGGCCGGATTGACAGCAACGGCGCTAGTGATATTGGCAATGAAGCGAGCGCCGCGCGCCGGATCGCCCAGCGTGTTATTCACGAGATTTTTGTACATCGGAGTCTGGATTGCCTGCGAAAAACGCATCTTCTGCGGCTGCATAGTTTTAGCCATTGTCACTTACCTCCCTGTTTTCAATGCCGTTGTCGGTCATGTATGCCTGAATTTCAGTAATTTTGCTATTGACGAAAGCTTTCAGGCCACGAAGCTGAGCCAATGTACCACGGCACTGGAACGTGCTAGCCATGAAAGTAAACTTGGCGGTCACGACCTGTTCCGCGCTCTCCTTCTGGGAGTCCTCAGTCTCCTGCTCGTCCATAACGGGCGGTTCGGTGCCCATGACCTGAGGCGCAGACAGTTCTTCCTCTGCCACATCCAGAACGGCCTTTTCTGCTTCTTGTGCCCGAAGCTGGGCTTCCAGACGCTGCTTGCGCTCGGCTTCTTCCCGGGCAATACGGTCTTTGCGCTGGCTCACGCTGTTAATGGCAACAGCCAAACTTCCGCACAGCTTATACTCGGCCATGATCTCCGGGGCATTTTCCATGCCGTTGATGCAGGCTACGTCAGCCGCAACCTTTTCCACATACTCCTTGACCTTGGCTTTCAGGGATTTCAGGCTTGCGGTCAACGTGACTGCAACGCCGACATCCTCATAGGTGACCCACTCAACGCCGCTGGCCTTGACCATCTCAGCAAAGTAATCCTTGACCTTTTTTTCCTTGTCGGCTTTCAGTCCGGCTTCTACGTCCGTGATTTTGCCCTTCAACGCTTCATCTGCCGGGCCGTACACGTCCGTAACGCATTCTTTGTAAACCTCGTCGAAGTCCTCAAACGGCTGCATGATCTGCTTCTTCACGGCCATGCGCCGGGCATCCAGATCCTTGCGGTCACGGTTCAGCGCCGCCCGGCGCTCCTTGACAACTTTGAGGGTTTCTTCCGTGCAGGCCAGCGAAAGCGCCTCCTTGACGGACTCCTGAGCCTGTGCTTTGATGCTGTGCAGCTGCTCCTTGATGATAGGAAGCTGCTGCACCACAATCAGACTATCTGCCAACGCCGTGGTCTGATTGTTGGTAGTAATTTCCTTTTCCATGTGTACCTCCTGATTCTCTGTATAGAAAAACGGCAGTAGGAACGCTCCTGACCGCCGCTTCGTACCTGTTGAAAAAATCAACCGATTATGCTACAATATGGTTGTGTGTGGTGGAGACCTGCATTTTCCGGCTTGATGTTCCTGCATCAAGCGCCAACGGAATGTGTGGGTCTCTATCCATTTGTAGCGCGCTGGCCGTTCTGGTCAGCGCTTTTTTCGTGTGCGGCGAGTATATCCCACACCGAGAGCTGCCCTACAATCTGGCGCTCAGCGGTGATTTTAGGCTGTGTGACAGTCCTGATTCTGCGGGGCTTTGCGGGTGCTCGGAGCCGTTTTCCGAACTCCTTGACGTAACACTTCGCGCCGTACCCCACTTCGATTGCCGCTGGATCTGTAATGACCCTGTGACACCGAGCGCACCTTGTCATTCTTCTTCTTTCCTCCAAAAAGCGCCTGCATCTGCAGTTCGTGCATCAGGCGGGATGCAATAATGATTGCACCAACAATGAGAATCCACTCCCCGCCGATTGCCCAGTAGCCGCGCCAGCGATATGTACTGGGCAGCTGCCACCCCCCTGCCACAAGGCCATAAGCCCCCCGGAAATTACGCCGGCCAGCGTGTCCAGCAGTCCAACAACGACCCAGCCCGTCACGGTCAAATGCCTTTCTTTGCGTTTCATTTCAGGTTTGCCCCCTTCATGTAGGTTTCGATCAGTGCCCACTTGCGAACATCCATCGGCTGGTGAACAGCATCTTCCAGAGCTTCTTCGGTTCCGCAGCGGTCACAAATCGTGATGCCCGGAACTTGACGGGAAAGAGCATTGCTGTGCAAGCGCATCTTCATGGTCTGCTTTCCGCATCGAGGGCACGGAAGCACCTGCGCCATTTCGGCGGCAGCATCCTGCACATCCCGATATGTTGCAAAAACTTCGTCCAGCAGCATCCTCTCGGTGTGCGCCTGAATCATTTGCGCCATCTTATGAAACATCCCTTTCTCCTTCCAGCAGCCCTACCATTGCGTTCCACACCTTGTCCGTGTAGGCTGTGCTATATGTGCCAGCAGACCAAGCCTTTTTGGCTCCGGCTGTGCCAAGGTTATAGGCCATCAGAGCGCAATTCACATTGCCCTCGTACTCGCTGAGATACATACCCAGCATATAGCACCCAGCCTGAATGTTCTGGCGGGCATCCAGCAGATCCGTTATGCCAAGTTTATCTTTGAGCCACCCGGCGTTTATGCTGTTTATCTGCATCAGGCCGTAATCCCCGGTAGAGCTGCGCGCCGCCGGGGTAAAGCCGCTCTCGACCTGCATGACGGCATAAGCCAGTTCCAAGGGCACATCGTAGAGGTCGCACATTTTCTCCGTGTAGGACTGTAGTTCCGCATCCAGCGGCACCTGATATGTAACCGGCTCATACGGAACCGGGTCCTGACGAACGCATTCAACCTGCTCGATCTCGGCCATCACCGGTACCGTAACCAGCGTTTCAACCGGCGGCTTCTGCTGGAAAGCGAACGCCGCGACGATGTTTCCGACCACCAGAAGCTGCGCCGCTGCCGCCGCTGCCAGCGGCACGAGCGTTTGTGCTTTCATCCTCCCGCACCTCCTCCAAAAGACCAAAACGTTCCATCGCATACCGCCGGGGCACCCGGCCGGGAAACGTGAGGTTTCCCCTTGCTTCCAGTTCCTGATTCATCTGCTGGATGTACTTATATGCCCGGGACTTGCCACAGCCAACCAGTTCCGCAACCTCTGCACAACCGATGAAATACGACTCTTTGCTCACGACTGCCGTCCCCCTTTCGAAAAACGCATATTGTTCATTGCCACATTCAGGTCGTTGGCCAAACGCATGATTTCGTCCCATTCGGCTTGCTCGCTCTCAGCGATCTGGCCATCTGCGGCGATTTCTACCATTGCCTCCCGCTTTGCACAGAAGCGCTGAACCGCCGCCAGAACGCCCAGCACGGCTTCCGGCAGGTCTTTCAACTGGATCTCAGGCACGACCCGTTTGCCGAGATCTGATGTCAACCGCAGATGCTGCACGGCCAGATATGGGGCTTGATACACGTCACACATGGCGCTCGCTACATCGCTGGGCACTGGACGCTGGCTCTGCTCATAGTCCCGCAGGCTGTCAACCGACACGTTCAAAAGCTGCGATGCTTTTTCCTGCGTAAAACCAGCAGATTTCCGCGCATTTTTGTAAATATTCTGGCTTTCAATCGCCATTTTTTCACGCCGTCCTTTCTGGTATACTTGAGATGTAGGTTAGCTCCGGTACGCCACCCCGCTGATGTTCAGGCACTTTTCGATTGCGCCCTGGACGTTCTCGGACGGCACCAGCACACCATTGACGACTTGGCTGATATGCGAGCGAGAAAAGCCCGTTTCCTTTGCCAGTTCCGTAACGGTCATATCGTCATGGTCGATCATGGCCTTCTTGACAGCCACGCACCAATCCGGCATCGTAGTCTTTTTCATGCTTTTTCTCCTTCCTAACAAAGATTTATCTAACAAGTGTATTGAACACTTGTTAGATTTCTGATAAAATGAAAGAGCCAGTACCCACCATTCAACGCGTTCCCCTGTCGTTAAGCGAAGCTGTCATGGGAGCGGCGCTATAACTGCACAGCATCCAACTTGCGGCTGTTGTCCGCTATGCTTTGCAGCGGCGCTTGTCTTTAGGAGGTCAACGTTCATGGTTCGTATTGCGTGGTACGAATGAACCCCTTTGCTGAGAGGTTCTGGGGGAACGCGCTGAATGGTAAGCGCTGTACCCTTTCACTTAACATTTGTTCTGTACAAGTGTATTATAATCCATCAATTGCAACGTTTCAAGCCGTTTGGCATCAATTGATGGATTTTGTGAGGATACACAAAATGACAACCGAAAATTTGTATGATTCTATCGCCCTTGCGGAAAACATCAAAATTCAGGCAAAGGCACGCAATATCCAGCTGAAGGATATGTACGCCGAACTCGGAATGAGTAAAGGCGTCCTTTCCAACTTGCGAACTGGTCGCATGATCGCCGCCGACAGTCTGGCGCGCATCGCTGACTACTTGGACTGCTCCATGGACTTCCTCATGGGGCGCACCGTTGACCCCGCTGTGCAGCGTATGGAGTTAACAGATGAAGAGCGCCAAAAGGTTACGGATTTCCTGCAGTTCATTCTGAGCCAGCGGAAATAATGCTCAGAGCCGCTCCGATGGCTCTATTTTGCGTTTTCTATTCTCCCGCATGGAATTTGCTGCCCGGCAGGATATGCGGCTCAAATCGCTTCTCTGTGGACGTTTGTTCGATTTGGTGAAATCAGCCATCAATGACGAAGTGCGCGCCCTCGGTGATAAGCACCGTACCGCGATGCTCGTCATTGACGATGGTTGTCCGTTTGCCGATGTACTCAGCTGGCAGTTCGCCCCGCTTCACTCGTTCAAGGTTGTACGGAGATGCTTCCCAACGTCCCTTGTAGGACTCTGGGATCTTGCGCCACTCCGCTTTTGTGTAGTGACGCATCAGGTCTGCCCCCATTCTTCCTCATTCAGTTCCATCCAGCCGTAGGGGTCGCAGTACCACCAGCTGGATGCACCATCCTCGGTGAGCCGCACGATATCGGACACACTCATACTGTGGCCAGAGAAATCAACGGGTCGATTCGACCCGTTGAAGAGTGCGAACAGGCGAAGAAGCATCCTGACCACTTCCGGGACAGACGGAATCTCACCGCCGTATACCCGGCGGTAGTTCTCCCGGTGGATGCCGCCCAGCTGTGCGGCCTGATCGGATGCCATGGA
>ENA-OPYE01001366-OPYE01001366.1-human-gut-metagenome-genome-assembly--contig:-NODE-1366-length-13367-cov-2.359150_pt1 | contig 13367 bp, 9 predicted proteins | sample MGYA00241063_ERZ501442 | MGnify/ENA primary metagenome ERZ501442 (study PRJEB25962, sample SAMEA1967055) | human gut metagenome | biome: human gut; feature: human-associated habitat; material: faeces... | reverse complement strand
GCTTGACACCCGGTGGGGCGTGCCTCGTTATGACCAGTCAAAAGAGACGGAGACTTATCTCTTGTCCGGTTCAATGCTCTCCACTATGGACGACAACGGACAGATGGGAGTCGCACACCGTGGCGAGAAGATGAACAGAAATACTGACCGCCAGTTCTACACCCGCCAAGGCGGTGATTTCAGCCGTATCATCCGCAAGGGTGACAGTCCTGCCAACTATTATTGGGAGGTTACAGACAAGCAGGGTGTCAAGTACATCTATGGTGGTGACGGAGCTGTTGTAAAGGGCAATGTCACTGATGCTTCGGGCAGTACCCGTGAGGTGATTGCCGAATGGAAGCTGAAACGTGTCGAGGAACTCCACGGTGACTATATAGAATATGTGTATGACATCGTGGATGAGGATGTGCGTGGCGGCTTGAAGGCCAAGGCGGCATATCTGAAGGAGGTTCACGCAGGTAATGCTGGACAGGAACCGCACACCGTTGTACTCTTTGATGGCAACAAGGTAAAGCAGGTAAAGACCAACAATGCCCGCTATGGATTCCTCGCCTCCTCCAACAAGCTGTTGGAGAAAGTGACCGTGAATTTCCAGGGCGAGACATTGCGCAGCTATGCCTTTGACTACAAGGAAGGTGCATTCCACAAGGAAATGCTCACAGGTGTCAGACAGTATGACAACACAGGAAAGGAAGTGGTTTTCCAGAACTTCGACTATTATGATGATGTGCAGGCTGAAAAGGGATATGTTCCGTTCAAGGACGATTCCGAGAAATGGAACACGCACGATGACGGACTTGACGCTGGTTTCGTCAATCCTTTAAAGACTGTCAGCAAGCGCTTCAGCGACAAGCCAACTGCACTTGGCGGAACGACAAGTTCTTCTGTAAGCGGTTCGTTCTATGCAGGTGTGGGACCTTGGGACGGAAGCAAATGGAAAGGCAATACAATAGGAGGTTCTTACAGCTACTCCAGCGATACCAGCAAGGGACTTTCCGCACTCGTTGACTTGAACGGTGACGGACTTCCTGACAAGGTTTATAAGTCTGGTGGTTCTGTATATTATCGTCCACAGATTAAGACAGACAACGGAGAAGTTGTATATGGTGAGCCTGTCAAGGTAAAGGGTATCAGTAACTTCTCGACAACCAAAAGTTCTACGAACTCTTTCGGTGCGAAAGCCGTTGTCGGTTGGAATGTTCTGACTGCCGTTGTCGGAACGGACAAGTCAACCACTAAGACAAAGACCACTCAGTATTTCAGCGACATCAACGGTGACGGACTTGTTGACCTCGTTTCCAATGGCAAGGTATATTTCAACCATTTGGAGTTTGATCAGTCTGGCAATGCCGTGCCTACGTTTACATTGAGCAGTGCCGACACGCCAAGCCCAATCATCTATGGTGGCAAGGTTGACACTTCTGTCATGGAGGTCAGTAAGGATGAGCAGGCGGAAGCCATCAAGAACTCACCGATGGAGGATATTGTGCGTGTATGGCAGGCTCCTAAGGACGGAACTGTCAGCGTAACTGGTCAAGTAAGCCTCATTGCACCAACAGATGACTATGATGCTGACGAGTATCAGAAGGCAGACGGCGTAAGAATTGCCATCCAAAAGGGAGGCAATGAACTTTGGAACAAGACGATAGCCAAGGGTGACAACAGTCCATACAGCGCAGCCGTATCATCTGTTGCCGTCAAGCGTGGTGACAGAATCTATTTCCGTGTGCAGTCTGGCTCTGAGGAAACAAGCAACGGCTCATTTGACAAGGTGAACTGGTCACCTGCCATTACTTACGCTGGCGAGTCAAATATCTTGCCTAACGGGCTTTCTTCAACAGAGTACAAACCTGAGGATGGTGCCATCTACGATGTGAACACCTCCGCTAATGTGGAGAATGGTTCAAGCGTGGAAGTTCACAGTGCCTTCCACAAGCCTGTAACAACCGACGATGTTGTTCTCAGCATCATCGGCAGCAATGAAAAGAAAGACAGTGACGGAAACGACAACCCGAACTATATCGAGAAGACGGTCTTTGCTCGTACATTAAAGGCTAATGAGACTTTCAATGGCGACTCACTCAACATCAGTCTGGAGAATACTGAAAAACTGACCAACTTCAGCTTTGAGATTTCATCCACCTCAAATGTTGATTGGAAGAATATCGGTTGGCAAGCGTCTGTGACTTATAAGGACTCTACCAATATCGAACAGACTGTAGCCGTTCCTGCACACTACAAGATATTTGCAAATGCCTTGGCAGAGGGCAAGCCATACTTGACCACTGCGACTGATACCGTTTTGGTTGTGTCTCCAGTGCTTACCCTTTCGGACAATTCTATCAACGGTCAGATTACTTTGACCGCAAAAACAGAGGATGCGCTTGTTGGCAAGAAGTCTTTCACTATCGAGAATGGCATCTTGAAAGCCGATACTCTGCGATTTGCAACTACTGCAGGAAAGAACATCTGGTTTGAATACAGCTATCCGGCAGCAATCTCTAATGAAACTGTTACTTCAGCCTCTGTTTCCATTCTGAAAGATGCGGCAGGTCTTGTAACAGAGAATGTGCTTGCTGGATTCTATGCAGAGAATGACAATCTTGGCTTCGGTATGCTTTACCGTGGCTGGGGAGGTTTTGTTTATAACTCGGCAGAGGGCAGATATGCAAAGCCTATTGACGAGTCATTGCTGAAATTACCTGAAAACGAGAACGACAAGGTTGACCCTCTCACGATGGCATTCACTCCATTGGGTACAGACCAGACTTCTATGGATAAGTGGGTCGGTCAGCGACAGGACATCTACCTTACAGCGACAGAGGCAAGCACAGCCCGATTGACAGAACAGGATGTACTCCTTACCAATCCATTGGATAATAATACAGAGGTGGCAGGACTTGCAGGTGAATACTTGCAGGGTACTGGTGCGGCAGCTGTAAGCCAAGTGATGTCCAGCAAGAGCACGGTAGTGCAAGGCGGTGCGCTTGGCATCACGCACAACGATGCGAGCGGTAGTGCCAAGACAGAGGTCACCATGATGGATATGAATGGTGATGGCTTCCCGGACATCATCGCTGGTGGTACGATTCAATACACCAACTCTCTTGGTGGACTGAGTGGCGAAATCTACAAGGACATCGGCTCTAACAACTCCGACAATGCTTCACAGGCATGGGGATATGGTGGCAATCCTGTTGCTTCGGCTTCTGATATTACCTATTTAATATCTGGAGGAAAGGCATCAATACTGAACCAACAGACTGCTTGGTTGGCCCAATTCTCCATTTCTGGCAGTGCGCCAAAGAATACTGATGAAGCTGTAGAATCGTTCATTGATATTAATGGCGATGGACTTCCTGACAAAATTCTTTCCGATAAGAAGGTAAGATTGAATCTTGGCTATGCTTTCACTGAGCCTATAGATTGGGAACTTGACCGTGTTCAAGGCGGTAAGAGTCTTTCTTATAATATTGGTGCAAGTGGTAATACTCCTGAGGCTGGCTGGGGTGAATTTAAAGATAAAAAATATAAGGATATAAACAAGGCTTCTGGCAGCTTCTCCGCTGGCTTTGGCATCGTAACCTCAGAGAGCGAGGAGGAATACAACCTTATCGACATCAACTCTGACGGTCTCCCAGATAAGGTTTGGAAGAATGGTGATGGTATCACTGTTGCCCTTAATACAGGCAATGGCTTTGACGAGCCTATCAGTTGGAAGGGTGCAAGTGCGCTTAGTGAATCAGCCTCTACATCAGAGTCTGCAAATGCAGCGTTCACTTTGACCATCAACATTCCTGTCATAAGCATCAAGATTTCAACCAACCCTGGTGCATCAACCTCGCACAGTATCAATCGTCCTACCTACTCTTTGCAGGATGTTGATGGTGACGGCTATCTTGACATCGTTGAGTCTGAGAAGGAAAGCGAGTTGAAGGTTACACGCTCAGCCATTGGCAGAACCAACATGTTGAAGTCTGTCACCAATTCCTTGGGCGGAACTTTCACACTCGACTATGCGCATACCACTCCTACCTACGGACTTCCTGGTGGCAAGTGGGTAATGTCTGCCCTTACCGTTGATGATGGTATCCATGACGACGGTCCTGTAATGACTACCGCCTTTGAGTACAAGGACGGCAAGCGTGACCGCCATGAACGTGAGTTCCTCGGTTTCGGTGAGGTCATCACCAAGAACCTTGACACGGAGAAAGGCAATTCTGTTTACAGACAGGCTGTTGAGAACTACGATGTAGCCAACTACTACACGCAGGGCAATGTTACCGCTACATCCGTAGAGGATGCCAATGGCAACAAGTACACTGAGACAAAGAACCGTTACGACAGCTACTATCTGACTGCCGACGGTGACAAGTACACGTTCGCAAAGCGTGACGTGAACCTTTGGAGTGACCGTGCATCTGCATTCATTCCTCTCCGCTATACGGCAAACTTGCAGTATGAGGGAGCGGCAAACGGTGTGGTTACATCCGAGGCTTGGAATGAGTATTATCTTAATGGCTATCATGGTGAGTTGAAGTCCTACAAGTACAGCGACAAGGGCAGTCTTGGCGAGGACGGAAACGGCAAGTTCGATTATGCGACTGCTATCAAATATACCGACAATGCAAGCAAGCACATCTTCGGACTTCCTGTTGATGTGACTGTTACAGGCGGTGACGGCTCACTCTACCACCATGTGACGGCGAAGTATAATACCAACTACGCCAACCACATCACGCAGATTACACAGCAGTTGAATGACGGTGCGGCAGTTACTGATTACAAGTACGATTCTTACGGCAACATCATCCAGAAGACCCTCCCTGCCAACGGCAAGGGACAGCGTATGTGGTACAAGTACCGCTATGAGCCTGAGATGAACATGTATGTTGAGCGCATTGACGATGCGTGGGGCTACCGCAGCGAGCAAGGCAATTTTGACTATCGCTATGGCATTGCCAAGGAGCATCGCGACCTCAACAACTTCTACTACGAGACTGATGTTGACGACCTCGGTCGCATCACTGGCGTGCGTGGTCCTAACGAGTTGGCTACAGGCGTGCCTTATGCCATCGCCTTTGAATATCAGCCTTTGGCTACCTTTGGTGAGAGTGGCATTACCGCTCCTGCATACGCCGTGACCAAGCACTACGACATCCAGCATCCTAACGATGACTTGGAGACCGTTACATTCGTTGACGGTTTCGGAAGAGCCGTGCAGGTGAAGAAGGACGGTGTTGTGACAAGTGCATCCAAGGGAAACTCTGCCAAGGATGAGAACGTGATGATAGTCAGCGGAAGAAACATGTATGATGCTTTCGGACGTGTGGCAAAGGCCTTCTATCCTACAACGGAAGGAACTGGATCGAAGTCCACATTCAACAAGTCATTTGACAATGTATCTCCAACGGTTACTGTTTATGACGTGCTCGACCGTGCTACCTCAGTGACATTGCCGGACAACTCTACGACAACTACGGCCTATACTGTTGACAACGGCAGTCATGCACTTGTTACAACCGTAACAGACGCACTCCATAATGTCCAGGCTACCCATACCAATGGCAGTGGCAAGACCTTGAAGACCATCCAGAAGAGCGGTCCTGACGGTGAGATTACCACTTCGTTTGAGTATGACGGCATACAGCGTCTTGTTCGTGTCACCGACACGGAGGGCAATGTGACGACCTCTACTTACGACATGGGTGACCGCCGTACTGAGGTGAACCATCCTGCAAGCGGCATCACAAGTTTCACTTATGATGCGCTCGGCAATGTGCTGACCAAGCAGACTGCCAACCTTGCAAAGGAAGGCAAGTTCATCACCTACGATTACGACTATCAGCGTCTGACAGGCATCAACTATCCTGACCACCCGGAGAACAATGTGAAGTATTACTACGGTGGTCGCAACGCTTCTCAGAACCGCATCGGTCGCTTGATGCTCCGTGAGGACGGAACGGGTGCCATTGAGTATTTCTATGGCAAGATGGGCGAGGTGACGAAGACCCGCCGCACGATGATTGTGCCTAACCAGGCGATAGCAACCTACGTGACGCAATGGACTTATGACAGCCACAACCGTCTGTTGGAGATGATCTATCCTGATGAGGAGAAAATCACCTACTCTTACAACCTCGGAGGTCAGCTTGAAAAGGTTCATGGCTACAAGTCATACGGCTACGACTATGTGAGCAAGATAGGCTATGACAAGTTTGAGCAGCGCACATACTTGAAGTACTGTAATGGTGCTGAGACGTTCTACACCTACGACCCACAGCGTCGCAGATTGCAGAACCTCACGGTGAATAGTGGTGGAAACACCATCATGGACAATGCCTACACTTACGATGCGGTGAGCAATGTGCTCAGCGTGGTAAACGGTGCGTCAGTGCCTCAGGCAAGGCAGGCGGACAGATGGCGCATAACTATACTTACGATGCCCTCTACCGTCTTGTAAGCGCAACAGGCACTTATACTGGTGCGGACAACAAGACCGCAAGTTATACCCTTGCAATGGGTTACGACAATATGCACCGTATTACTTCGAAGCGTCAAATCCTTACGCAGAACAATGTACAGTTCAACGGCACATTGAATGCAGGTTATGATTTGTCATACACCTATGGAACAGAGACAGGCAAGAAGTTCCAACTCGCCAATGTGAAGGATGTGAATTATCGCACGGAAGAGACACCTTCAGAAAGCGAGAATGTGAACAACAATCATGCCTATGAGTATGATGCCAACGGTAATCTTGTCTATGTCAACACAAGCCGTACCAAGAAGGATGGCATGGCTGACGAGAAGACCGCAGAGCGCAAACTCAAATGGGATGAGGAGAACCGTCTCCTTGCTTCTGATGATAACGGCTTCGTGACAAACTATTGGTATGATGCTGATGGTGAGCGCACGGTGAAGACATCAGGTGAGAGTGACCAAGTTTATGTGAACTCCGAGTTTGCTGGAGGTCGCACGAATACTGCCAAGTTCTCATTGTATGTATCTCCTTACCTCGTAGCCAACCAAGGCGGACGTTACACAAAGCACATCTATATAGGTAGTCAGCGTATCGTTTCCAAGATTGGTGATTTCGACTCTTACGGCTCAGATCCACGCCGCATCCAGTATGCAGGTAGTGAGACTGATGGACTTTCTGTTGACTATAAACAAAAATATGCCGGGCAGTTGCAGGCTATCAAGGATAATTATGCAACCTTTGCAGTGCCGTACAATGGCGAGGACAACAACGACTATGTCGATGGCAAGGGCTTCTGCTGCAATGACGGCAGCTTGGAGGCTGCGCAGTCACGTGTAATGGCAAGAGCAATGAAGAATAACTTCCAAGAAGGCGATACATACGAGAAGATGCAATTCTACTACCACCCAGACCATTTGGGTAGCAGTAGTTACATCACCAACCTTGACGGCGAGGTGGTGCAGCATATCGAGTATGTTCCTTTCGGTGAGGTATTCGTAGAAGAGCGCAATAACATTTGGAATACGCCTTATCTTTTCAATGCGAAGGAATTCGATGAGGAGACGGGATTGTATTACTATGGAGCGAGATACTATGACCCACATCTTAGCCTGTGGATGTCAACTGATCCAATGCAGGAGAAGTATCCATGGATAACAAGTTATTGTCAGACTTTTAACAATCCGATACGCTTTATTGATCCAAATGGAGAAGAGGGAGATAATGCGCCAACATTGTATCATAATACTCAGCATCCTGGTAAAATACTCCGTAATGGTTTCAATGCAACTAAATATGGTAAGTTATCTTCCTATAATTGGTTTTCTACAATAGCAAATGCTTCAGGCACTGGTCGCACTGGTAGTGGTGTGACATTAGCTGTTGAAGGTATTGATGTATTGATGTATCACATGCTGTAGAAGTCAAAAATAGCCAAATGAGAGAGTTTTATTTAGAAGCAAAAGCAGAATTGGGTTATACATCTTCGCAGTTGCGTCAATCTCCGGAATTGAAAGCAAAAGTAGATGCCCTTAAATATAAAAAGCTTGGAAAATGGATGGATGCTAAAGGGGCTTCTGTATATAAGTTGGGAAATTCCTATGCCATTTCGGATCATGTTGCAAATAATGGCACCGTAGTGCAAATTTTTGGACCAAAGAATCTAATAAAAGGTCTTAATGGCATTAAAATAGCTGGCAGGGTATTGACATTTGCTGCAGTAGCTGCTGATGCCTATGAAATATACTCTTCACGCTACAATGCACGAACTGTAACATCTGTAGCTGGTGGATGGGCAGGTGCTTGGGCTGGAGCCAAATTGGGTTGTATGGCAGGTACATCTATTGGATTCGCTGTTGGTGGAGTCGGTGAAGTTGTTGGTGCACCAGCTGGAGCATTAATAGGTGGCTTTTTCGGTTATATTTCTGGAAGGAAAGTATCAGAAACCGTTTATGATGTAGTTACTCAAAAAGGAATGCCGATAGGTGGTCGTTAAACAAACGTGGGTCTTATGGATACCATAAGACCCACCATAAACAAGCTTAATATGGAACAAATTAAGTCTATATTCTATAAAGAAATAGCTTATCCGTATTCCAACAATCAGTATGGATTGGCTATCATTATAATGATGCAAAAGAAATGTCTATATTTCGATTCGTCAAGTTTTTATTTTGTTAAATCACCAAGTGATAATTTTAATAAGCAAAAATGGAATATTGTTAGTGATTTAAATGATAATAAGATTGCGGCAATTCACGAAGATGAGCTATCCGCTTATTTCATTCTATTTACTAATAGTAAAATTATGTATATTTATCAAGAATTAGATGGCAATGAATGTATTCGTCAGATGTTCAGAATCGTAAATCCCAATGATAAGGATTATCAAGAAATAGTGCAATATATGAATGAGAAGTGGGTTGAAACACTATACGATGAATATTCTGGTATTGACAACATTATGAACCGCGATATATTTCAATTAACATCAAAATTAACATGAATTATACGAATACTCATGTGTATATGGAAAGCTTGGAAGAAAGTCAAGACAAAAGTGGCAAACCTCATAAGATGTGGTATTAATAAATACAAAGCATACGAATGGGGTAATACTTGCAAGGGCTATTGGCGAATAGCTGACAGCCCTATTCTAAAAAGGGCGATAGATAACAATAAACTACGCTCCGCAGGGTATGCTACTTTAATGGAGACGTATCTCGAATGGTATCCAAAATAGGAACCGCCGGTACGGTGGTGTGAGAGGTCGGAAAACGAAAGTAGGAAGAAAACTGCTTCGTTTTCCTCCTACTCGATTAGTGTTCCACCTGCTATAATGGTGCAAACACAAGAAACAACATCTTATTATTTCTTGATAAGCCTTTTGATTTCATTTGATTCGTTTGTCAACTTTCTTGCCAAGCTATCTTTGTATGCTGCTATCTCCACCATTTTATGATAACGAAAGATTGAATCTTCATAAACAGTAACACGACTTCTCACATCATCAATAACTTTCTCATCTCGGCAAACAGAGAAATGCTTTTCGATGTAGCGAATATTCGGGTCGTCAGATGGAAGAACCATTTTTAAGGCTCTATACTTCAAGTCTGCCTCCTCCCAATCTTGATGCGCTCGCCATTGGGTGAGATTGCCCCAAATGGAGAGAACAAGAGATAGAGCCAAGCCACCAATGAAAAGAAGAACAGACTTTGAAGTTGGCTCGAAGCGATGAGTCACTACTTTCTTCAGAGGTGTGTTATCCATTGCGTGAAGTTTGTCCTGCACAACTTTTGATGTGGCATTCAGCTCTTGTTTCACCTGATTAACAGTATCAAACAAGAGTTTACTTCGCTGTTCATCTTTGCTTGCTTCTTTTTTGGTAAGGTCGGTAAAAATGCAGATAGCTTCTCTTAATCTTACCAATTTATCAATAGCTTCCCCTTCTTTTACAGCCATAGCAAGAATAGCTTTTTCAAGTTTGCTAGTATCAACACTTACAGAGGCCGGAGTGCTTTCCGCCTCTGTATTCTTTGGTGAGGCAGAAAGTTCATCGACTTTTTGCTCCAATCTCTCAACTGTGCCGTAGATGGCTTCCAATAGTTCTTCTTTCATATTTCTTTTGTTGTTTGAATGGTTTGTAACTTGCATCAAAGGCTAAAGCCTCTTCTGCGTTTCTTCTTTTTCTTCTTGGATGATTCATCCTCTGGGAATTGCTCAAAGGTCTGAGCATTGGCTGGAGCAAAAAGTCCAATGGAAGAAATACCGCCCCAAGGATCCTGACTGCTCTCCGACATGAATGGCATCTGCTCATTCTTATGACAGTCCTGCTCATATTGCTGAGCAGATTTGGCTCTTGCTGATAAAAGGTTCTCCGTTCCCTCAAATCTCGCATTCAGTTTGCCAAAGCTATAGTCTCGGCTAATCTGTGTACCTTTGAAACTATATCCGTCCTTGCAGAATCGGATGCCTTGCACCTTGGTTCGCTCCTTGTCCTTATAGACTAACTCCAAGAGAACACCTCGCTTTGCAAGTTCATTCTTGAACTTCTGCCAACTATCAGCGCCTTTCAAGGCATCCTTGACGGCATTGTGAATCTCGTATTTGGCACGCTCAGCATTACGTAACTTGCGAGTATTAGTATTGCTCTTGTCCGTTCCGTAGGTCAGTCCATACTTGGATTTTAGAGCCTTGGTCACCTGCTCATTACGCCTGTAATCATTCCTGTCTGATATGAGTTTGCCCTCATTGTTGATGCGGTTATACACGATATGACAATGTGGATTGTCCGTGTTGTGATGCCTTACGATAATGAATTGGGTATCGTTGATACCCATCATTTGCATGTATTCAAGGGCTATCTTAGCCATGAAATCATCCGTCAAACGTGGCTTGTCATCGGGCTTGAAACTGAGTGCAATGTGTCCCACAGGCTTCTTAATCCTTGGATTTAGCTGTCTTTGCAGCTCAAAACTTTGTACTATCTCGGCATTCGTGCCGAGTAACACTCCATCGGATGCAAGGATTTTCGCCTCGTCCTTGCCTGTCACGTAGCGGACGCAACCACCAAAGGATGCACCTTTCTTTAGCTTGCCTATCATGTGGTATCCTCCTTTCTGCCCATACTGCTTGGCTTCGGTTTATAACTTGCTTGGCGATACTCGCCAAGGATTGCTTTAAATCTTCTCAACAAGTCCACCACATATACATGGGTCTCATGGAAACCTCTCTGATGCGACAGCTTGGTAAGTTGGTTGAGGTTGTTTGCCATACCGATGAGGTTTTTGGCAATGGCAACCGTCTCTGTGTTGTGTCCGCTCACCACCTCACCATTCAAGGCTGACTCACGGATATACTCCGCCAACTTGCGGTTGGCTTTTCTCGCCCTCAGTCTCAAAGCCTCATAGCTTGGCTTCGAGAACTTCACTGTGACAGACTTCGACAGCTTGCGAACCCTGCCTGTGGGCGGTCTTCCGCCCTTTTTCTTGTCCTGTTCATGTATGCTTGTCATTCGATATACTGTTTACAGTTGGTACACTTATTTTCTGCGACCGTTGGGAGCAAAAAATCTCCGCCCTCATGGTGGAGCGAGGCGTTTTGGGGTTCCCAAAACATAACCTCGCTCCCTCTCAGAACACGTTAGTTGGAACTACAGCCTTTCAGCTATCCACGTTCAAGGTCGCAGACCTTAATTCTCACAATTTGCGCCAAGCCTCGAAGTCCTCTTCATAAAGGCTTAGGTGGTGGCGCACGATGTTCTCAATGATGCCCGATACGCTCATGCGCCTTCCTCCGAGGATGCGGACGACACGATCAAGACGGTCTCGTACATCGGAACTGACGAAGACTGGCTTGCGATCGTCAATCCTTGGAACTTGGAGGAAGGTTTGCTGATACTCCTCCAGTGTTGCCTTGCGCTGCTTGCCGCTGATGCGCTTCTGTGGATTCGGTGGCGATTGAGCCTCGTTCGTTGATGTTTCCTCTCTATAGGGAGTTGTTGCAGCAACTTTCTCTACAATTTCTCTCAACTCTGGGTTCTCTACATCATCATAGAGAGAATTACAACTACTTGGATTGGCTTTGTTGCCATACGTAGATGGTTTAACAAAATCCAAATACTCTTTTTCCATCAGCTCCTTTTGCTCAGGAGTCAAGACTGCATCTTTTGTTTTTGCCATAACTTACATTGTTTAAATTGTTGGTATAGTGGTCACGGTTTGCACCATTGACCGATTGTCGGGTGCAAAGTAAGTGTACTGGGTGCAGCCATGCAACTGATTGGGTGTAACGTGGCAATTTAGTTGTGGCTTGCTTATTTGCATACCGAGATAGTTGTGAGAACTTCAACGTATTTCTCAACTCATCATTGTTCATGTATTCGTTGCAGTCGTGCAAGTTTTTCTTGTTGTTTTTGGCGTTGAAGTCGGCAAACCCCGGCAACATACTGCCACAGAAATTGAAAACGCTTGTTTTTAGATTGCCGTGCCTTATCTTTGCACTCACAAACGTGGAGCACAGCATATGCGTGGAGCTTTGCGACATACAACATAGTATAAACTTAGAAAAAAGAAAAGTATGGGATTCATCGTATTCGAGGAAGAGGCATTCAACTATCTTGATGCCCAGTTGGAGAACTTCGTGAAGCGCATGGACAGAATCCGTGAGCGCAGTGAGGACAAGACCATGAACAAGTGGCTCGACACGCAGGACGTGTGTCAGACGCTCAACATCTGCCCACGGACAGTGCAGACGCTTCGGGACAACGGAACTTTGGCTTATACGCAAATCAGCCACAAGACCTACTACAAGCCGGAGGACGTGATGGCTATCGTAGCAGTAGTGGAGGACAAGAAAAAGGACATGCGCTTTCGCAAGCGCACAGGTTAGGCTGTCAATATACAACAGCCACTTTATCCAATGCAGCAAGTAAACCGAGTAACGTAAGTATCAACAATAAAACGAGACAACTATGAGCAATGAAGTAATGACAAGAAACAGCGAGTGGATGAACCACATCGTGAACCACCTCAACCGAATGGTTGACAATTTTGAACGTGCCGTGATGAACTACCGCCCCATGCTTGACGGTGAGCGGTTCATGACGGACAAGGAGCTTTGTGCCAGGCTGCAACTGAGCCGAAGAACCCTGCAGGACTACCGAAACAACGGTGTCATTCCGTATATCCAGCTTGGCGGAAAGATACTCTACCGCGAGTCCGACATTCAGAAGATTCTGATGGCTAACTATCGTGAAGCGTACAGAATGAAAAGTGTGTAGGAGAATGTCCTTGATGAGTGTGTGAAATGAACAAGGCGACAACGTATAACTGAATTAGTCAAGACTTAATCTGACAGTTACGCATAAAAAGAGTAGATTTGTAAC
>ENA-OPYE01001341-OPYE01001341.1-human-gut-metagenome-genome-assembly--contig:-NODE-1341-length-13518-cov-3.315977_pt1 | contig 13518 bp, 9 predicted proteins | sample MGYA00241063_ERZ501442 | MGnify/ENA primary metagenome ERZ501442 (study PRJEB25962, sample SAMEA1967055) | human gut metagenome | biome: human gut; feature: human-associated habitat; material: faeces... | reverse complement strand
GCGTGCGGCAAAGGCCGGTCCAATCGATGCATTTGGAATCGCCATGGAGGAAAAGGGCAAGCGAAAGCTCGGTGAACTGCTGGGCGGCATACCTGTGCTCGGCGCACTGGCAATGGCCATCGGATACACGGTCGTCATGGGCTGGATACTGAAATACATGATCGGAGCTTTCACCGGAAGCACACTGTCACCGGAGGATATAGACGGCTTTTCTTCAAGCTTCGGCGGAATGGCATCTTCATTTGGCAACAATGCATGGCAGATCATTGCACTTGCCATCGGAATCACCATCCTTATGTTCGGCGTGGGCAACGGTATTGAGAAGGCCAACAAGGTCCTGATGCCGGCGTTCTTCGTATTGTTCATCATCCTGGCCATATATGCGGCATGCCAGCCGGGAGCTATAGAGGGATACAAATACATCTTCCGCATAGAGCCAAAGGTACTTGCAGATCCAAAGACATGGATATTTGCGCTGGGACAGGCATTCTTCTCACTCTCAGTTGCGGGAAACGGAACTCTGATATACGGCTCATATCTGCCAGACGATGAGGATATACCGGGGGCTGCCGGACGTGTTGCACTTTTCGATACGATTGCTGCCATGCTTGCCGCACTGGTAATCATACCTGCCATGGCAACTGCCGGAGCACAGCTCAACCAGGGCGGCCCGGGATTGCTGTTCATCTATCTGCCATGCCTGTTCAAGTCCATGCCTGGCGGTTATATTGTTGCCATACTCTTCTTTGTGGCTGTGTTCATGGCGGGACTGTCATCACTAATCAATCTGTACGAAGCACCAATCGCAACGGTGCAGGAGAAGCTTGGAGTTGGCAGAAAACCTGCATGTGCCATCATCGGTGTCATAGCAGTTGTGGTATCCATCTGTATACAGGGTATCGTATCTGACTGGATGGATGTACTGTCCATCTACATCTGCCCACTTGGCGCAGGACTTGCCGGAATCATGTTCTTCTGGGTATGTGGCAAGAAATATGTTGAGACACAGGTCAACACCGGAAGGGAAAAGAAGTTCACAGAGAAGTTCGTGCCTATATGCAAATACATCTACTGTCCTGTATGTCTCCTTGTATTGATACTTGGTATCCTTCTCGGAGGCATCGGCTAGACAGACATTTCAATATAATTAATAAAAAGCAGTCTGACGGATCATCACCATGTATAACACTGGCGATGTCCGCAGACTGCTTTTTACTTACTGTATCATTATCTCTTTAATCGTGTATCTTATTGTGTTTAATGTCTGTATCCCGCAATTATATGTAATGCCTTATCCTCATCAAGTGGCTTTGCTATGTGCTCATTCATGCCCGCCGCCTTGCACTTCTTCACATCCTCTGCGAATACATTTGCAGTCATGGCAATGATCGGAATGGTTCCGGCATCCTCAAGGTCTGAGCTTCTTATCTGCCTGGTGGCCTCAAGGCCATCCATCTCCGGCATCATCACATCCATGAGTATCACATCGAAGCTTCCAGCCGGATGTGATCTGTATATCTCAACAGCCTCACGGCCATTTGCCGCAGTTGTGGCAACAGCACCAGCCGTCTCCACCATAAATGTTGCTATCTCCATGTTGAGCGAATTGTCCTCAACCAGCAGTATCTTCATTCCATCAAGTCTGACTGCCTCGTGATCCTCTGGCTTCTCCGGCTCAACGACATCTGTACAGATCTCAAATGGTATCTTCATGGTAAATGTAGAACCCACACCCGGCTTACTATCAACCTCTATGCTTCCACCCATGAGGTCGAGAAGCTCCTTGGTAATAGCCATGCCAAGACCTGTTCCCTGATACTTTGTTCCCGCATCAGTGTGCTCCCTTGAAAATGGCTCAAACAGGTGGCTGATGAACTCCTGGCTCATTCCAACTCCTGTGTCAGCTATCCTGAACACATAATTGGAATGCCTGCCGTCTACAGGTATCTCGTCCATCCACGCCTCTACCGTTCCGCCCGGCTTGTTGTACTTGATGGCATTTGTCAGTATATTGAGAGAGATCCGCTGAAGATGAAGCGGACTGCCTATAACCATGTTGTGCTTTATATTGAAATGAGCACCCTTAAGCTTCACATCGTTCTCCTGTGCCATGACCAGGATCGGATCATATCCACTTCTCAAAACCTTTATTATGTCAAACGGTTCACTGGTGAGCTCCGTTCTTCCGCTCTCAAGTCTGCTCATATCAAGCACATCGTTGATGAGCAGTTCAAGCTGTTTTCCAGCATCATCTATCTTGAACAGCGCATCCATCACTCTGTCCCTGTCATCTATGCACTGTTCGGCAATTCGTGACATTCCAAGGATTCCGTTGATAGGTGTTCTTATGTCGTGTGACATGCGTGAAAGAAATTCCGTCTTCGCTGTATTTGCACGCTTGGCCTCTTCGTAAGCTTCGGCAAGCAGCTTCTGGGCACGGATCTCCTCCTTCTTCTCCTCGTCGATCTCCTGAACACCTATGAGTATACGGGTGAGTTCACTCTCCTCATCCGTCCTGACTGGAATCGCCGTTATACGGCACCAGCCATATAAAGTGTCCCGGAAATCCTTACTGACGCTCTTCTCCGTCCTGAGTTTCTCCGCCAGCCTGTCCAGATTGTAGAATCTGCGCATCTGCTCACGATCCTCTTCAACCACACAGTCATTTATCACATTTTCTATTGTCTTTCCTGCTTCGTAATCCGCATTCTGTGCCGGCTTTCTGAAGGTATCACCTTCCTTGATAACCCGCACCTTACCGGTCTGAAGATCGAATATCCACACAATAAAATATATGCTGCTAACAGCCTCGATAACCGAATCCTGCTCCCGGAGTTCCTCCTTGTGAGCCTGTTCCGCATTGCGCACAGCGGTTATATCCTGATGGTAGCCTCTGACTTTTATGCCATCGGTAAAACTCCTGTCCCGAACACCGCCACATCTTATGTGCAACAGTCCTCTGGTTGGATGCATCCAAGTATATATAACCTCAGCCTTGCCGTCGCGTCTTATGGTCTCCATGTATTCAGCGGTGGCCTGCTGTGACTCCTCAGTAATGCCTGCTATCCACTTTACATATCTATCTTCAGGCGACAGATCATCAGTCGTTCCAAGAAGAGCGTTCATCTTCTTGTTCGCATACAGCATGGATCTGCCGTCGTTCATGAGCACCATGGTCCACATACCAATACCGGCCCCGGCCAGGGTCTCTTCTATCTCACTCTGTACCTTTTTCTCCTGTTCCTCAGCGCTCTGATTAGCTTCATTTTCCGTCATTATATCAATCCTTTTTCCATATACTTTTCTATAAATATTTGTACCATATAACGACAGATTTTACCAGTTAAGAAACTCAACTATTATAAAGATTATTCATCATCTTCATCCAGTCCGAAGCCTTCCTCCAGAAAACGGTTCCACTCGGCATTGTTGCTCTCAAGCTGCTTCTTCTGCATGATACGGTTCCGGTCTGCGAGAATGGACAACATCTCATCCACAATCTCCTCAAGAGGCAGCTCCTGATAATGCGACAGATAGCCCATCATCCTGCCCGCCGTAAAATCCGTATTCAGATTCTTTGTTATGAGATCACAGAACTCCTCGGGATATCCCCGGTCAAGCATCATCTCATAGAGCTCCATGCTCATCTCTGATCTTGGTTTCATTCAGATCTCCTTCCTATCACAAAGCTTGCCACCACTGTAAATATTGCACTGATTATCAGCTCAGTATAGTATCCCAGCCCTCTGCTGAGTATCATGCCCGGCAGGAGCAATGTGCTGCCAAATATCGGCAAGAACATCTCCATAAAGAGTTTTTCACTGATTCCTTTAAGCGTATCATCAACTATCCCGCCACCCGGAAGGGGAAGCATATCCACCGCAACTGCTATGGCCCCCTGCATGAGAATGATAAGCCATGATGATGATCCTGAAAGTCCAAACGCCTTGTACACAAACCATGTAGCTGCAAATAGTGAGAATCTTTGCATAACTGTTATAATGAACACTACCACCAGCATCCCGAAATGTCCTACCATGTAATCCGCAGTCTGGTTGTACTTTTCCATTGATGCCGCGAGCTTTTCCTCACGGAACTTCTTGTGTCTTAAAAACTTCATCCGCTCAAGAAGTCTACTGCCATTCACCACAAATGCCTTTGCAAGCGACGGGTGAAATGCGAACAGCACCATTCCTGCCACACACACAACGTTCAGCACAAGTCCAAGATAAAATACCCACTGCACATCATCTATATATGTATGTATAAAACTCTGTCCAAATATAGCTATTCCAAGTCCCAGAAGTACAAGCACCAGCTTGTACATGATCGTCACTATGAGCAGTACCTGAGTTGACACCGGAATAGGGATCTTCTTTTTCTTCATATAATATATCTGAGCCGGCTGTCCACCTGATGCAGATGGCGTGATACAGCTGAAAAAGAATCCAACCGACGAGAACAGGAAACAGGTTCCCCTGCCTACATTCACTCCAAGATTTCGCATCATATAATGAATGATAATTGATTCTCCCCATATAAATACCACAACACATACCACTCCCGGTATGAGCCACCAAGGATTCACCGTCTGAAGTATATCAGATATCTGTCCTATATCCTCGCCGTGAAACACTCCGTATATCGTTCCGGCAAATATGAGAACCAGGAACAATACGTTGAACACCATCTTTTTCTTATTTCCCATTTAGCTTACTATCCTTTTCATAACTGGGGCAATACCCCTTTAAATACAGCGTGAACGTCATGCACAATGCTAGTATATCATGGATCATTCAATTAAATGGCAAAAAAGGGTGGTTTTTACTTTAATTATTTGTAATGTGAGTTTTATGTGGCATACACATTCTATTTTTCACTGTTCAGGATCGGCAGATTCTGGCTCTCCTCCCAGAGAGTCGCAACCACGGTTCCATCCTTGTGACAATACACAATCTTATTTATAACTCTTGGCTCCTCATCGCCATAGTATATATCTGAACTGTCTGTATCCTTATGTTCTGTCTGAGGGACAGCCGCGCCCTCTCTATATCCTCCAAAGCTCTGATACGCCTCACTTGACATCCACGACCTTGCATTTCCGAATATATCAAGTGATGTCAGTCCCTGCTCCCCGAGATAAAATTTGAATACACCGCTATCCATTTCATCTGAAGTACTTATATCTACTATCTGTCCCATTCCCTCAAGGCCATTCTGGTGAAGGTACAACATTCCGTCTATCTCGACAACCTGGGCAGCCTGTTGTATCCCCTCCGATGTCATCTTTGGCCAAACCTCAGTCCACCTGCAGGTTATCGCCCAGTTGAGCACTATCCAGAGCAGCACAAATATCAATATAACCGCCAGCGCTCTTCCTCTTATCATTTTATTTACAAATTTCTTAAATCCCTTTACACCTGAACTATCCTCCATCGGAAGCACAAGATGCGACTTCATGCGCTCAACCGTCATCAGGCAATCAGGACAATGCTCTATATGCTCCTCAACCTTTGCCTTGCTCTCCTCGCTGCACACGCCATCCACGTAAAGTGGTATGAGATCTTTTATAATTTCACAATCTTTATTCACTATTATACCTCCTGTTTCTGTTACATTTTATCCATTATCATCATTCTGGCACGGTGATATGTCACTCTCGCCCAGCTCTCCGTCTTGCCAAATATATCAGCGATCTGCCCGAATCTCAGTTCACCAAATACCCTGAGCGTGAACACTTCTTTATATGGCTCCGGCAGATCATGCAGTATTCTATGGATCTTTATAGCCTGCTCCTTATCAACCGACTCAGATATGAGATCATACTCCGCATCCCCCATAAGTGCAGCCTGTGACTCTGACCGGTTATTTACCGCGTCACCATCCACCTGCTCCCGGTTCTGTTTGCCCGCATATGTAAAGTATGTATTCTTGGCTATCTGACAGAGCCAGACCTTTATATCACAGTCTCCTTTGAACCGATCCACAGCTTTTATCGCTTTAACAAATGTCTCCTGTGTTATGTCTTCGGCTATGTGGGGATTCTTAGACAGTGCCAGCACAAAACGATATACGTCTTTGTAGTACTTTTCGTATATTTCTTCTATTTCATTTTTTTCTTTTCCTGACGCCAAGTTTTTTACCTCCCTTCACATATAAGACCAGTATAATTGAAAAACGTTACAAAAGGAGCAGACGCATGTAAGGCGCTTCGCGCGGCGTCTGCGTACTTCACAAGGAATCCTCCCACTTACGTGAGTCCCTCCTTATGAAAATAAAATGCTGTGAATTTCGAAAATTCTTCACAGCATTTTTCATCGTTTATATTTTGTCAGATTTTCTTCTCTTTGACTAGAAGCTGTGGCCTCCACCTCCACCGCCGCCGCCGATGCCTCCGAAGCCACCGCCGCCGATTCCACCATGGCCTCCGGATCCAGATCTTGTACTTCTCGTTTCAGTGAGCATATCATATTTATGATTCATATTATATGAAACCTTTGTGCCGGTAAGTAGATTTTTTGTCCCCATGTCATATACCTTTGACGTCTTCTTCAGCAGAAGATAATTAAGCAATATAGAAAATATTATTGCAAGGAGTATGTTGCTGATATGCTTCATGGGACGGCTTATCTGCTCTCCTACCAGCAGCATATTTATCTGCTTGAATGCCTCATTTGCGCACTCAAAATATTTCTCTTCACTTGCATATTCATAGACATTGTCTGTTATCGTATACGCATTTGTCTTGGTGATGATCTTATACGGTTCGCCATAAGAATAGATGTATATCTGTCTATTATACAAATCAATGAGGAACATAACACCATCCAGGGTGCCCAATTCCCTTTTGTAGGATGACTCAACATGGTACGCTGAAGAATGGAATGCAAATTCCGATATCTCGCATAATACATTACAATAACGGGCTGTCTCCTGCATAGTCTCCATCAGTTGTTCTTCCTGACTTTTAGTCAACACATCTGCATAGTCCTTGATTATCACTTTATGGTGGTAGCTATACGAATCATCCTGATCCTTCTCAGATGCGTGAACATGTACTGCACAATCAGACCCCACAACCAGAAACGACAGCATGATCATCACTCTAGCAATTACCGCTCTACGCACGATGATCACCTCCCTTGTACTCAAACTGTGGAAGTGGTCTTGTGGACATCCGGTTGTGGCTGATAACCAGGTCTATAAGCGTCAGAATGGTTGCAGCACACACCAGGAGCACGCATCCATAATAATACTTATCCATAACCGGTTTTATCAACACGACCGCTACAGACAGAATGGTGGCAAATGCAATAAATAATCCCATGGTGCCACTTTTTCTTTTTACTCTTCTCACGTTTGCTATGCCTTTTACTGCTCCATAAATGGCAACCAGACACGAGATGACCGCCACAACATAACTGGCCTTTCCCATAATATCCCAGTTAAAAAGTAAAGGATTTATTCCAAACTTCAGGCATAATAATAATATCATGCATGCTATCAGCTGTATGACTTCAAGAAAACAAGAAAACTTTATAAATGAAGTTATCTTATTTTTTAATTTTCTTTTTGTATTTTTTTGTGGCTTTTTTGTTTGTAGCTTTTTTATTTGTAGTTTTTTCTTCCTGCCTCCACTTTTCTTTACATTGAGTGTATGCCTTGCGAAGAATCCCACATCATTTTCATGTGTCTCTACATCCGCTATCTTCTCCATCTCATCGCAATATATCATGGTCACAAGCGCACCTATCGCAGATACAAATGCGAGCAGAACGCCAGGTCTCACCGTAAGAAATAAGTTCAGCAAAAAGTATAATGGAGCCACTCCTATCAGGCATCCCAGCAGAAACTTGCCGATATCAAGCGGTATATCCGCAGCCACTTTTCCTGTGCTGCCATTTACCGCTGCATATGCAATACGCTTACCGTTCTTGTATGACAAAAGCCACACAGGAAACAACCCGGTCTTTGCTCCAGTGATCTTTATATCCATCGTTTCTGACAATGGCTCCTCCGGTTCACCGATAGCATCGTATGTACATAGATGATGCTTTATCTTACTCATCATCACATCATACGCCATATCACCTGTCACCTGCGCTATCTTATCCCTGTACACACCATAATCCACATCCGGCAGATCCGCGTAGAACCCGCTCAGATATCCCATGGAAAATGGTTTCATATCCGCCGAGTCAAATGGTGCCACCTTACTGCTGAGATCATCCGGAAACAGCGATGATGCATCCATGGTTATATTCTCATAATGATTATCCGCAAAGCATCTTACATTATATGTATGACTGACTGTATCAACCCCTGAGCTATAGCTGTCCGTCGCCCTGACAGCTGTTTTACCTTTCTGGTCAACATCACACAGCCAATACGGCATGTAGATTCCACGAAACTCCTGCACATTTCGTCTGTGTTTCAGCCTGTTCGGAGCGTATATCGCCCTCTTCATGACTGTGGCATATGATGCCTTGCACATGTCCTTCGTCACCGCAAACGGTATCACATAATCCGGTCTTCTCTCGCTTTTCAGCCGGCTGGAAAGCATAGTCGCTGCCCCGCAGTAACTGCAGAATCCCGTCGCTGATTCATCTGTACTGTATATCTCCCCACCACACTGCGGACAAATGAATACAGTAAGTTCCATAAGCTTGCGTTCCTCGCTGTCCTCATCCTTGTCGACACTCTCCGGCTCGTATTCATTTCCACATGCTTTGCAGTACATTTTCTTTCTTGCTATATCATATACCAGATTGCTGCCACATCCGGCACATTGTATCATATGTATTTCCCCCTGTAATATAAATTGTGAAAGATTATTGACGAAATAACCTAACTCATTATACTACCTCTTTTTATAAAGAACCAGTTCCGGATTTGTCCCTTCCGCCTCATATGTCGATATCAAAATAAAATCCATATCCGCCAGAACTCCAAAGTATCTGTCTCCACCAAACTCACATTCCAGCTGATTTCCCAGATACGTCTTCTCGTCATCAAGAAATTTGACATTCATGCCATTTGGCAAACGATACTCGAGATTCACATATTTGCCAACAAGCGCATTGAGTCTTTCAAGACGGGGCATTCCTTCTATATGAAGCGCATTTATCTCATCTATAAGCTGCCTCTTAAATGCCTCAAACTGTCCGCCATCGCTGAGTGACTCATATCGTTTCCAGTAATCGAGTTTTGGCAGAAGTTCTTTCATGTATGCTCTCGCCTGCTCCTCAGTGAAATTCTCGCCCACCATGTTCTTCACACACACTTCTATCAGGTCATCCATGTTGCTGTAGGTATAGGTGCCGTCGGCGTAACACCATTTGCAGTAATCCTCGTTCAGCGCACCATCACTGTCCCGCCCCATAATGGCATCGTCCTCAAGCGGCATTCCACAGCACTGACATATCAGCTTCCTCGGTTCGCCAAGCAGAGTGTTTATCGATACATCAAACTCTTTTGAGAGCAGTTTCAACGTATCTGTATTCGGCACTGTATCGCCGTTTTCCCAACGTGACACCGCCTGCCTTGTGACCATGACCTTCTCTGCCAGGTCATCCTGGGATAATCCCCGTTTGGTTCGAAGTTCTAATATAACGTCCTTTGTCTCCATCGCATCCACCTCCGTTATGGGTATCATAGCAAATTGTGTGGAGCGTGGAAAGCAACTGGTTGTTGCTCTGTTCCTATACCGACTGCGTGAACCGGCATTTCGGAAAGCCAGAGCAACCTATAAATTTGCCAAATTTCCCCGATCTTTCAACCAACTTTTTCCCGCATTCCGGGCATATCATAGCCGTCTTTGCAGATACGGATTTAGCATCTTCGGTCTTATCGCCAAGCAGCTCAGCAACCTCTTTATCTGTTAGTATCTCTGCTGTGCATTCTCTCGCAACCCTCACCGGCCTGCAAGTCCATACCGACTTATCGCCTATCATGTAAAATCTGAATTTTGCCCTTGTCGCTGCAACATTGACGATATTATTGTTCACCCAGTTGACTGCTCCCATAGATTTGCTGTCGCATCCGAGTAGGAATATAACCTCATCCGTTCCCTGACCCTGGAAAGTGTGCACAGTTCCAATGTTATTGGCATTAAGCCATTTTCTGACTCTTGGCTCTTTTCCGTATAGCTCCGATTTCTTTATCATCTCCAGCATCCCCTCTTTCACCGATGTAAATGGTGTGATGATAAACAACCTAGGGATATCACCGGAATCCCGTTCAAATTTTCTCTCCAGAAGTTTCAGCACGAGCTCGCCCTGGGCCTTGACAAAATGATCCTTTTTGCCCGAATTCTCAACACCAGCTACATCGATCCAGCAGCTCTTGTCCAGGATAAATGTCTCTACCCTGTCCTCCTTAGGTTCTGCGGTCTGCTGCTTCATAGTTCCATCATATGAAAGCACATTTGAGATCGTGTACATCGGATCAATGCAGCGTCTATGGACTACCAGCGGACAACCTACCCACTCTTTCTCCTCATCTTTTCCAAGATAAGTTCCATACGGATTTATGTAGTCAGCAAAGGCCTGCACAGAGATTTTCTTATCCTTGTAACTTGCCAATATCTCTGCTGTAAGCAACTGCTTTATCATGTCAGTCTCCGCTGTGACCACAGGCTCGATCTGCTTTGGATCTCCGACTATGATCGCCTTTCTGCACCTAAACATCGCCCCGACTGCCATCTGTGGCTGTGCCTGTCCTGCCTCATCGACGATAAGAGTTCCAAGCACTCCGCTTTTCTTCACGTCTCCCAGGAAAGTCTGCGCTGATGCAAATGTCGTGGATATCACAGGGGTCAGCAGGAAAATGCTCTGGAGCATATATGGCATGGCTTCTTCTCTGTCAGCAAGCTTCATCCTCTCACCACAATCATCAAACACATTCCACGCTATCATCAGGTTGATGATATTGTGCCTCATGCATTTTGAAGAAATGACAAATTCTTTGTGCAGCTTACATGCATACAGGAATAACTTTTCACGCTCTCTATTGTACTGGGCGGTAAACCATGGATTGGTTATCTGTGCTTTTGTTGACAGCCTGTCGTCCTCGGATACATAACGTTCCATAAATGCAGCGTCCACCGGGGTCATCTTCATCTGCCCATGCGAGTATTTTGAAATACACCGCTGGTATTCCTGAAGATTCTGCAGGCCAGATATCCTGTTGTTCAAAGAAGTTATCTCTCCATTAAGTTTTGATATTATCGCTTTCTTCTCCTGAATGAATATATCTCTTGCGGATGTATCCTTACGCCTTGCGAACAATCCCTTCGGTCTGCTTTCCTCAAGCTCGATCAGCTCTTTTTGTTCAGCAAATAACTGACGCTCAAACATCTGCCGCTTTCTTTCCACATCACTTATTTCACATGACAAATTCTCTGGTGCATTTTCCTGCAGCTCCATAGGAACCGAACCTGCCAGAGCACAGATCTGCCCTAATGCTTTTCGTAATTTTTCAACAAATTTATACTGAGATAAAAACTTTTTTCTTACCTCTAGATATTTTGCCTTATGTTGCTCTCTGACACCATTTGATCTATAGTCCTCCACAAATGGCTTCAGGACCGAATTGCAATACTTACGGATATTTGCTTTTCTGCCAAACGGAGCGGATATCAATCCCCAGCAGTCAGCTCCGCCTAAAAGTTTATCCGCATAACGCGTAAAATAAATATCCTTCTCTTCATGGCCCTTGCCATATCTGGTTACAGTCTCCACATCACCTGACTTATTGATATCAAACAAATCATGAACCTCATCCAGGCCGCAGCGGATCTCCTCTTCGTCATCCCCAGACGACTCCAGACTATCAAGTATATCCTTCGCCTTCGGAAGGTCTATCGTAATATTTTCCACCGCCGCATTGTTACATGACGCGACCAGCATACTATAATTGTTGATCTCATCAACATTTATCGAATAATAATGAGGCGCATACTGGTAATAGGCATTCGCATTTGCCTCTAGCGGTCCATGCGAAAATGAATGCATCTCAAATAAAGAGTCTGGATCTTCTGCGTTCTCAGCGAGAAGTCTGGCACGCTCAACGATATTGCTTGCCACGATCTCCTTGAGCAATGTAGTCTTTCCCGTTCCGGGAGGTCCGTTTACAGAAAAAACTGGAGCATCCCCGTCCTGTCTGATCGCAATATTGACTGCAACCTGCTGCATCAACGCCGGCATATATTTGGCCGGCCATTTTCCCCTTGGCGAATTTGTAACGTTAAGAATTCTGTCAAAGAACAACTTCATCTCACTTTTTCCCGCATCCGGCGAGATGATCGTTCTTGGTAAATAGTCTAGGCCTTTCGACTTTTCATATCCTGCCAGGATGTACTCGATCACTTTCTTCTCATATTCATTCCCCTCGCCAAAGTTCCCGTTCTGCACCAACTCTGTCAACTGGATAATGTCATTCAAAAAGAAGCTTTTACCTAGATCCGCATAGTCAAACACATCCTCGTCCGCATCTCTGGCATGCTCGTCCACATACCTGTTATACTCAGCAGTTCCCATAGATTCCTGAGAATCATCTGAGAATCTGTGTTTCACATACTCGTTAAAAATCTTTTCGTATATGGTTGACAGGAACTCATCGACATTCTGGTCCTGCAGTTCCTCATCGATCTCTCCAACAAGTTCTTTAAATTCGTTAGTATCGAGAGCAAAGTCATGACTATTATGTGCTCTTGCCTCATCCCACTTTGCAACTGCCCACAATATCGGCGACAACTGAAAACTGTTCTGAAGATACTCCCCTTTCGTATCTGTCTTGAATGAGCACCATGCGATCGCGCTCTTTTCAGAATAAGCTATCTCAGGATTATCGGATTTATCCTCTATAAACTTCTCAAGATAATCAACTACTGTATTCCGCTCTACCTTCCCCAGGCAAAAATGGATCTCATCACCAACCGAAGGGAACTTCGCATAGCCGTCCCTGTCATTTTCCAGGATCATTTCCAGATCAATATCAGGAGATGACAAAACTGGCAAATCAAAGAAGACCTCGATCTTCTCTGCCTTAACCTCTTTGCCATTCTTAATATTCTTAATTAGCTTTTTGTTCTCTGTACTTTCCTGTGGAATGTCGATCTGACCTAGAAATTCTGTGATTTTCCAGTAGTTTAAGATTTCCAGGACTGTGTTCTTTCGTTTGTCTTCCATTCGGTGTGCTCCTTGTGGTGTAACTAGTGCAATGACTAAGTTAGTAACCACCACTTCAAGTGGTTATTTATTATCAGCCCTCCAATGGACTATTGCTATTGATCTCTCAAAAGGGCGGTATCGCAAACTCCTCCACCAATCCGTTACAAAACGGTACTTCTTGTATCTTCTTCTCTCGAATCCTCTGCTTGCTCGTTTATATATTTCTGAACTGCTTCATCAGTGATATCACCAATTGTTTCCACGTAATATCCTCTTGCCCCAAACACTTTATCCAATTTACTTTGTAATTAGGAATTTCTGTCATAGCTAATCAACGCACTCTTTC
>ENA-OPYE01001340-OPYE01001340.1-human-gut-metagenome-genome-assembly--contig:-NODE-1340-length-13520-cov-2.093130_pt1 | contig 13520 bp, 11 predicted proteins | sample MGYA00241063_ERZ501442 | MGnify/ENA primary metagenome ERZ501442 (study PRJEB25962, sample SAMEA1967055) | human gut metagenome | biome: human gut; feature: human-associated habitat; material: faeces... | reverse complement strand
CGCCTGGGCTAAGGATCAGGGCAAGACGCTGTATGATGTGCTGATGGATATCTATGTAGAGTATGGTTTCTCTAAAGAAACGACTGTAAACGTAGTGAAACCCGGTAAGAGCGGTGCGGATGAAATCAAAGCCATGATGGATAACTTCCGTGCTAACCCACCGAAGGAGATCGGAGGTTCACCTGTCAAATTGATCAAGGATTATAAGACATTGAAGATGATCGATGCTCAGGGAAATGCTGTTGATCTGGATATGCCGGAGACTTCAAATGTTCTTCAGTATTTCACGGAAGACGGTACAAAGATTTCTGTTCGTCCGTCGGGTACAGAACCGAAAATCAAGTTCTATATCGAGGTGAAGGGCGAAATGGGTTGCCCGAAATGCTACGCCAGTGCTGATGCTGAAGCAGAAGAAAAAGTGGTGGCGGTACGTAAGTCACTCGGCATCTGAGAAAGATAAACTGCTGTAAGGCAGAAGGAAAGGTGTAATCCTGCGAAGGGTTGCACCTTTTTTGTTTTTTATCCGTTAGCGTGGACATTCTTTCCGTTTTAAGGTTCTTTTGCTTTCTTTAAGTCAACTCTGAAATCATTCTCTGTTAAATGCCGTTTTATATGCAACGTATAAACCTAACCTAAACCTTAGTAATATCCATCAGGATGATAAAAGGGGATTTTGGCAATTAGTGGCGTAAGAGCGTTTTCAATAGTGAAAGCATCGGTTGAGATAAATTGCTACTATCCTCTTTTTTTCTGATGGATATATTTTAGAATTACTTGATGAAGGTCGAATGACCGGGAGATGAGAAAATATACAGATTGCGGTTGCATGCTAATTGGTTGATGTGAATGAGAGTCGTTTCATTCGTAGTTGTTCGTTTGTTGAATGCATGTCCTCCGCAATCTGTTTTTATTTGAATGATTTCCGTCTTTTAATTATTGCTTAGCCACCAGTCTATCATTTTTCGTGCTATGCTCAGTTTTCGTGGAATTTCCGGCATATTTTCTTTTGAATAGAATGCTCCGGCACTGAGCTCGTCTTTCTGTAACTTGATTTCCCCACTTTCATAATCAGCAATGAAGCCTACCATCAGTCCGCTGGGATAGGGCCAGGGCTGGTTGCCGAAATAAGTGATATTCTTCACTCGTAATCCGGTTTCTTCCATCACTTCGCGTTGTACACATTGTTCCAGAGTTTCTCCTGCTTCGAGGAAACCGGCTACCAAACCATAGAATGTTCCGCGGAAATTGCGGGCATGTACCAGCAAGATTTCTTCCCCGCGGCGTATTAGTACAATGATAGCGGTAGAAATAGGTGGATATATTTCGTAAGCACACGAAGGGCACTTTTTCATGATAGGGGTCTTATGTTCCGTAGGCATACCACACGCAGGACAAAAACGGCTATGCTGATCCCAATACAGTATCTGATATGCTTTTCCGGCAGCTTTATATTCGTCCAGAGTGATGTATTCGTAGGAACCCCGGAGGTTGACCATAACCCATTCTTCAGTTTCAGTAACGAGCTGTTCAATGGCGAATGCATGTACCATTTCATCCGTGGGCAGAAAGACTTCATGGATCGTACTACCTGAGCCGGGGGCCAACGGTGGTTCTGTCCCATAAGGTACACTGTATTTAATCTCTCCTTTTTCTGTTTTCTCTTTTTTCAGCAACAGTTGGTCTTTGAAAAAGATGAACCACTGCGTAGGGCCCTGTTTTTTACTATTCTTCATTCCTGATAAAATATCTGTTTAAAAGATTATATATTAGCTATATTTTTTCAATACAGCCATTAATTTAGCCCGGTCTATGGGTTTAACAAGATACTCGTTGCATCCTGCATCCATAGCAGTTAGGCGGTCATTCTCAAAAACGTGTGCAGTTAATGCTATAATGGGTAATTCTGCATTGAATTTACGGATTTCAGCTGTAGCTGTCAGTCCGTCCATAACAGGCATCTTCATATCCATGAGTAGCAGATCTACGTGACGTTTATGTAGTATTTCTATGGCTTCCTGACCGTTGGCGGCATGCACCAGATTAAAACGTTTCCGCAACAAAGCTGACACTAACTGGTAATTGCTTTGAATATCCTCGGCAACCAGGATTGTTTTACGTCCGGGAGTATTGCTTGACGAGGTTCCGGCAACTATATCTTTTTTATCTGATGAGGTTACCCTTTCTGCTCTTTGCTGAGTAATTTCGGATGGTATTTCCACTTCACAAGGTAACAGTGCCCAGAACAATGAGCCTTTACCGTATTCTGATTCAAATCCTACATTACCTCCCATTGCTTCCGCAATTGCTTTACAAATAGATAGTCCCAAACCTGTACCCTGTGCAAATTCGTCTAATTTCTCAAACCGGTGGAATACTTTGTTTTTCTTTTCGTCCGGTATGCCGATTCCCGAATCTTTTACATAAAAATAGATTCCCTCTTCTCTGTATTCATAGCCCATTTCAATAGTTCCTTCCGTGGTATATTTAATGGCGTTGGTTACATAGTTGGTAATGATTTGTGCAACGCGATTACGGTCGAGAGTAACTAAACAGTGTTGGTAAGGATTGACAGCTACTATTTGTATTTTGGGGTTTGTGGCCCTTTGCTTCATAGAAGCAAACATGGAGTTGAAATAGTCCGTCAGGTCGAATTCTTCATATTTCAATTCTACAGAGCCGGCTTCCAGTTTGGACAAATCAAGAATATCGCTGATCAATTTCAGTAACATTTCATTGTTATTATTAATAATCTGCATGTAATCCTCCTTCTCTTCATCGCTTGCATACATCATCAGTCCGGAGAAACCGACGATGGCATTCAGCGGGGTACGGATTTCATGACTCATGTTAGCTAAGAAAGCGGATTTGAGTTTGTCTGATTGTTCAGCATGCATCTTTGCTATCTGCAATTCCTTAATCATCTCTTCACGTTCGGTCACATCGTCTACACGGATGACAATGCCATCAGCTGTACCGTCTTCAAGAAAAACTGGAGTTCCATATACTTCGACGACGTGTGCATTATCAAGTTTAAATTTGATGAGTTCTGTCTGACGGGATTGGAAAGCACGTGATAATATACACTCCTCGCACGGTGAAGTTCGGTTGTGGGCACTTTTATAGCAAAGTTCACCTTGCTTGTAGGCTTCGAAAGACAAGCTTTTTGAGCAGGAGGAGACATTTTCCCACTGTACGCGATAGTCTCGGGTGATGTATGCTAAGCCGGAATTGGTATTGTTGAGTACTAATTCATTCAAGGTAACCAATTTTTTCAGTTCTTCTTTATTTTTGAGTAATGTCAGTTCTGCTTGTTTGTGTGCATCTATGCAGATGGTCATGCCAAACATATATTTATAGGGAGCATCATTCAGGGTGCTTGTTTCCAGCATGCCACGGGTTTGCCACCATTGATAAACTCCGTTACCGTTTAAATCGAGTTGGTATTCCAATTCCCAAATACCATTATCCTGTTCAACAACGGCTTGCAGGGAATCATGGAATTTTTGTTTGTCATCAGGATGCACACAACTCAGAAATTTTTCCACCGAACAGATCTCAGAAGCCTTTTTGGTAACTTCATTGAACCCTTCGCCAAAACTTATCCTGTTTTTGTCCGGTTCAAAGAACCAAGTAAAGGCATTCATAGCTCCCAGAGTGATTGAAAGAATCTGTGCGCGACGTTTAAGTTCATTTTGCAGACTTTGATCCCAACGGGTATTCAGTAGTAAACGTTTTCCATCATCTTCGATAACGCTCTTGCGCACGATTGTATCATAACTGCGCCCGTCTTTCAGGTTTACACGCTCTAGTCCCAGATAAGGACTACCGGTATTGAAGACCTCAAGATCTGTTTTTTGAATACGTGCCACTTGTTCTTCATCCATGACATCGTATGTTGTCGTATCTTCGCTCGTACCGAACATACGTTTACTTTCTTCATTGCAGAATATATAACGGAAGTTATCTTCTACATCTTTTATATGGATGGAGAGCGGAATATTATTCAATATCTTATCCAGAAGCTGCTTCTTTTTATGGATATCTGTATTGTTTTTGCGAGTACCCACGTATTTAAGTACCTGTCCGCTTTCGCTATAAGAGTAGGGGGAGCCGTTGACGAAGCAATATTGCCATTCGGAAGAACCGAATAACTTGATGCGTCCTTCGAATGTGAACGAGAAGTCTTCACCGCTATTCATTCTCTGCATGATGCTGACCATTTCTTTACGGTCTTCAGGATGAATCGTTTCTAAATAAAGATCTATTGACAGGGGACGTGATTTATCATACCCGTTCAGAGGCTCATTGTCACTAAAGAATAGCCGGGAGTTGACATCAAACTCCCAAAGCATGATATCTGCTGTTTTTATGGCTATCTCTGTCTTCAGACGGCTTTGGCGGAGCATTTCTTCTTTCTCCAAAGACTCTGTGATATCTTCCATGATGATAACATAACTTGCCAATTCTCCGTTTGGGTTACGAATGGGTTGCCCATTACATTCCAGGTGACGAATGCCGGTATATACGGTAGTGATGTAACCGTCTACTTTTCCAAAATCATACGGAAAGGAGGTGAATATGGGTAATCCTGCTTTTATTGCATTTTTAATTTCGTCGGTCACTACCGGACTGTCGTATATGTTTGGATGACTTTCTGCCATCTCCTCCATATCTGTCCCAAATATGCGGCAGAAACGTTCGTTGAAATACAATATCTTTCCTTCAGCGTTGTAGACAGCTACTGCTACCGGAAGTGAGTTGAGGATAGTCATGCTCTGGTTATAAAGACTATCATATTGCTGCTGTAGTTTAACATGTTCGGCAATATCGTTTGCTAGTGAGTGCTTCTGTTCTTTTTCCATGCGTTTGAGCTGTTATTTGTCTAAGTTCGTAAATACACACATAAAGATGCATTTATACAAGTAAAAAAATACTGGCTAAGGATTCTTAATTGAGAAAGGCTATGCATGCCGCTGCGTTAGCTGCATGAATCATTCTACAACGGATAAATCCGTCTTGTATAAACAAATGCTGCATGATGACATGCTGCATAGCTGAATTGGAAAGCTGGCTGAGACGATTTTCTATCATACTCTGTTGCTATTACTTGAAATAATTTATTTCAAGGCGCAAACATATATAAAAAAAATCATTTTCAGTCTTTCTCTCAGCAGAAAAAAAACGAAGATTATCGTGATATTTTTTGGTATGCAATCCTGGGCGTCCCATTTGAGACATAAACCGTCCCACAACGGATAAATTCGTTTCGCGCAAGGAGATTTTGCATGATGATATTGTCTTTATGTGTGTCCGCACGTAAGCTTGAATATTGCTTGGTGCACCAATTTAAACAGATATCGCCAATGCCTTTGTAACTTCCGTCGGAAGCGATACGGTGAATCACATAATAGGGATCATCATTCAGCCAGGCTCCATCTTCGATAATGGAATAAAAAGGGTCGGGACTCGGAACAAAACAAAATGTTCCGACGATTTTTCCGTGTTCATCTTCGCATGCGTAGCAATGTCCGTCGGTGATTTCTTTGGCAATCAGTTCACGCTGCGGGTAGCCGTTGATCCACTGGTTTCCGTTTCCTACGGATGCCATAAACTTGCGGGCATGATCGAATATCTCCATCAGGCGGTCTAAGTCAGAAAGTTGGCTGGGACGAATTTGTATCATATCTGTAAACCTGTTAAGTTGCTTAATTCTGGAATACAAATGTACATTATTATTTTTTATATTATCCTTTTCTTTTTCCTTTCATTAGAAATTCTTCAAAGAATGTATCGCGGTAGCTGTTGCCTATGGCAATCTCATAATTGCCTATATAGATGTCATTGTTATCAAATGAATCGATGTGACGGGTATTGACGATATAGGACTTGTTTACACGGAGGAACAGATCCTGGGGCAAGAGCTCGGAGATGCCTTTCATATTCATACGGGTTATGATGCGCTGCTCCGGTAATTGAAGGATTACATAGTCTTTCAATCCTTCGATGAAGAGAATATCGGCATAGTTTACTTTGAAATATTTCCGTTCGGACTTGACAAAGAAATACTCGGAAGATACATTGGCTTCAATAGCCTCTTTCTCTTCTTTCATCAATAAGGAATGATAGGAGAGAGCCTTCTGTACAGCTTTCTGGAAACGTTCTGTTTCTATCGGCTTGACCAGATAGTCGATGGCATCGACTTCATAACTATCCAGTGCATATTCCGTATAAGCAGTGGTGAAGATGATAAGTGTTCGTTTGGAGACAGTATGTGCGAACTCTATGCCGGTGATACCGGGCATCTGGATATCCAGAAAGATCAGGTCGACAGAATGTTCTTCCATAAACCGTGCGGCGGACACTGCATTGTTGAACATGCTCAGTAAGCAGAGCTCTTTATTTTCTTCTACCAGCATTTCCATAGCCTCGCGTGCCAGGGGTCCATCATCTATTATAATACAATTCATAAGTTCAGCTTTAAATTTACTACATATTTGTTTGCTGTTTCGGACACTTCCAGCAAATAGCGACCGATATATAAGAGTTCGAGCCGACGTCGGATGTTTGTTAGGCCGATTCCGCCTACACGGCTCTTGCCTGTTGCTATGGCAGGCTTGGAGTTTTCACACAGGAATTCCAATTGATTATCATCAACTTTGAAGAAAAGGTGAACGTATGACGGATGTTCACTATCGAAATTATGCTTCACTGCATTCTCTACAAAAGGAATGAATAGCAAAGCCGGCAATTGTATGCCATCGATATTACCTTCCTCTGTAATATTGTAGTCAAAGTGGTCACGCCGTACTTTCTCCAGATTCAGATAATCGTTCAGGAAATGGATATCGGAACGGAGAGGTACATGTTCGCGGAAGTTATCATTCATCTGGTAACGCAATAAATCTTCAAGCTTGAATAATACTTTAGATGCTTCTGCGGGATTTTTTCGAATGAGTACATTAGCATTATTCAGCATATTGAATAAGAAGTGAGGATTTATCTGGTTTTTGAGAAACTTCAATTCAGAATGCAGAGTGGCAGATTGGATCTCATCTACACGCTGGTTATAGAGTATCCAGTGACGGAGTAGGAGTATGGCGGACATTCCAGCTACGGTAAATCCCATGGCTAATACTCCTGATATGGCATTTACCACGATAGGCAACAGACCGTTATCGGATGAGGGAACAGAAATATCTATGGTGAAAATTTGGAATATGGCTACAGCTATAATGACTATCAGACTAACTCCGGATACACCGAGGGCATATATCAACAGGCGATTTTTCAGCAGGAAGCGAGGGAATAGCCAATAAAGATTGATATAGAAAACTGCATCGATGGAAATAAAATAGATGGCCCATCCCAGCAATCTTTGAGGGAAGCTGAGTGGTCGCATGGGGACATTCCAAAGTATGTTTACTGTAATCATAAATACCACGAATTGCAGAAACAGATGCCTTGCCGTCCGATAACGTGGAGCAAGCAGGAAATTGGTAAAACGGTTATTGATCATTTTCCACCTCCTTTCAATTCAAGCTGAATGTTTTGGCCGGTTAATTCCAGCCGGTAGTTCTCTCCGTATTGCAAATCAAGACGTTGCCGAATTTTATTTAATTCCTGTTCCTGTTCCAGGCAAGGTATGGATACCTGGCAGTTGAACTGAATATTCTCATCTTCTGCGTGCAGATGGATGTCAATGGATGCAGGATGTTCTTCCTGTGTTTCGATTTGTTTTACGGTGTACTGTATAAAAGGGATGAAAAGCAATGGGAATACAAAAGTGCGTCCTGTCTCTCCCGATGCGTTCATGTGGAAATCAAATTTGCCGGAGACAAGTTGTTCCAGTTCCAAATAATTGGTGAGGAATTTGATTTCTGTATGTAACAGCACTTTTTCCCGGTTACAGTCATACAACTGATACCGGAGTATCTGGCTCAGTTTCATTAACATTTTCGAAGCCTTTCCCGGATTTACCAATGCCTGCTCTCCTGAATAGTGGAGTACCCGGAATAACATGGAAGGACTAATTTGCTCTTTCAGATGTTCTATTTCAGACTGCAACCTGATTTTTTCCAATTGCATCACTCGTTGGTTTTCCAGTATCCAAAGCCGCAGCAAGACAGTCATGCCACCGCCCATGATACTGAGGAGCGTTAATGGGAAAGAGGAAAGATAGTCCATCACAAATGCCACTTTAGAGTATCCGACATAAATGTTAGGAACTGAAAAGATCTCGGATACAATATATTCCTGTGTAGCTTGAAAGATAAAAACTACGATTAAAGCGGTTGAGAGGGAAAGAATATATGTCAGATATCTTTGTTTGAGCAAGTAACGGGGTACCAGATAGAGCAAATTGAAATAGAAAATGGAACCATAGAGCAGAAACATATTGAAGATAAGAAGATAGGTCCACTTCCCCAACATCTCTATATAGCCCTGACAACTGAATAATACCAGATTACAGGCTATGACAAGCAGTGCCACGATGACAGTGATATGTCTGGCTACCCGGAAGCGCGAACTGACGAGGAAGCGGTATAGAAAAGAATTATCATTGCCTATAATAGGTATTACTTTCATGGAAGTATCTTTCATTTGAGGTGACGAAGATAGAATAAATTCATATAAAACACTGGATTATCCTAAATTAAAACTCTATTTTGTAGCTGATATTGGTCAGACCTGTTTTCTGTTCACTTACCTCTATCTTTCCTGTTTTTATATTATAGAGGTGCTGAATGAACTCTTTGCTGCCCGTAAAGTTGAGGCCTTTCACGGAGAATTCATGAGATACACGTTGTTTATTGATGCGGTAGCTTACTGTATAATTACCAATCAACATCGGAGAACGTTGAATGGAATATGCCCGCATTTCATCATACTGTACTTCTTTATCGGGGTGATTCATCGTTGCTTCCACATCTATCGGAGCATAGCGTTCTCCGCCTTGCAGAGTGAGCTTCAGATTGACACTGAGAATGTTTTGTTTATTGCGTCCCAACATCCATTCTTTGCCGATTAGCCCGTTCAATACATATTTTCGGTTAAAGCGTGTGTTGTGCCAGACACCGTCGCCACCGCAATAACGGGAATCGAACAGGGAGGCAGTTATCATGTAGTAGAGGCCTTTGTTCAGTGCTCGTTCCCATGTGAAGTCTACACCGAAGTTGCGCCCTCGTCCTTTGTTCACTAAAGCATTTTCCACGAAAAACTCATCTCGGTTAAGCACTGAAAAAGAACTGTCGCGCATGACGGGCACATCGTATAGGAACTGAATGTAAGGTTCCACTTTCAGACTTGTATTTTCTGAAACCTTATAGGCGAATGAAAGCATCAGATGGTGTGCTTTGGTGAAATCGAGGTTTTTGTTTACTGACCGGTCACCGGTACTTTGTGTCTTTACAAAGTAAACGTCCATTTTTTCCATACGGCTATACATACCATAAGCCAAAGCAAAGGAAGTCCGGGTATTTGTTTGCCATTTCAGGCTGGCACGTGGCTCAAGGGTCCAACGATTATTTAGTGTGAGTAGTTGTCCGTGCAGGCCGAAGTTCAGGCTTAGTTTATCGTTTATTCCCCATGCGGAACTGTTGTAGGCTGAAATCAAACTGGTGTTTCCGTCTCCTTTTGAGATTGTTTCCAACGGTTGGTCAATGAATGGAGCAAGTTCTAAATTCATGTTGTAGAACATTTGTGTAAAGGTTAATCCGGTTTTATTGGTAAAACGGTTATTTACTTTCCGGTTCAGTGACGAAGTCAGTATCAGGTTTGTGCTTCTGCTGTTCTGATCGATGTTAGGTAAAGGATTAAATTCTCTGTCATAAGTGGTTTGTATGGCTTCTTGGTCGGAATAGGTTCCGGCAAGTGTGGTTTTCAGCAACGTGTTTTCATTAAAGAAGTAGCGATGGGTAACACCTCCGGCTGCCATGTACTGCGTAGAACGTCCCTGTCCGGCATCTTCCAGATAATCCCATTTATCCGGATTCTTTTCGAGTGAGCTTTTATATTTGTCAAGTAATGCAGTGCCCCATACGGCGAAAGTGCCTGCGTGGCGGGTGGGGAAGTTTAGTTTGAAGTTCAGGTCTTGATAGTCCATCTTTCCACCTAAGTCAACGTTCAGTAATCCTGTAGTGGAGTAGCGGTAATTGAAGATATACGAAGCCTTATGTTTCTTGCTTAACGGCCCTTCGGAGGCGAAATCTATTCCCATGATACCTACCTGGAATGTGTTTTCATTTCGCTGGTTGTTTCCGTTGCGTAGCTTCATGTCGAAGACACCGGAAACAGCATTGCCGTATTCTGCCGGAAAAGCACCTGTGAAGAAGTCGGAGTTTCCTAAAACTTGTGCACTGAGTGAGGACAGAATTCCACCTCCTAAAGTGGCGATATCTGCGAAATGGTTTGGATTGGGAATTTCCACATCTTCCAGTCGCCACTGCAATAAATGCGGGGCATTACCGTGGATAGATATACCATTGTTGGAAACGCTTGGCGTTACTCCGGCAAATGAAGCAACCAGTCGGGCCGGATCATCAAATCCACCTGCATAGCGACTCGCTTCTTCCACGCTGAGCATACGTGCTCCTGCGACAGCCATTTTATTCATGGCTTCGTTCCGGTTGTGCGCACGGACCACTACTTCGCTCAGTTCGTTTACGCTTTCCTGCAAAGCTATTTCCAGATAAACTTCCTTAGCGGAAGTCACTAGAATTTCCCGTACAGTCACTGACTCATATCCCATGAAAGAGGCTTGTACAGAATGACGGCCTACCGGAACTTTTGGAAGTGCGAAACGTCCGAGACTATCGCACATCATCCCTAATCCCGGAATATCTGTTAACTGTATCGTAGCATACGGGATAGGATGTCCTGATGCCCGATCATTGACTACTCCTCGCAGTGTTTGTACGGGACGTCCACTACTTTGTGGGATATTCTCATTATCAGCCGATGCTTGTCCGGGGATATTAGAAACTTCTTTTCCGAAAGAGCAAATTGAAATTAGTAATGCAATTATTACTAATACTTTAGTTTTATCCATCTTTATCGTTTTTGGTTTAATGCGATAAAGATAGGTCTCCGCAATACGCTACTCTTTTATTTGAGACGAACCGGATGGCTTTGTAGACGAAACTCGGAAATAGCGGCTAAAGCTTGCTCTGCTTTTTCTTCAGGCACAAAAATGTGATCATGGTAGTACGCGGCAACCACATTGGCACTAATATTCTTTTCTGCCAATTTAGTTGAAAATGCGGCTGTTAATCCAACAGCGTCCAAGCTTGAATGTACATTTAGGGAAATGAGCTTATAAACAGATTCATAATTTATATTTTTATTAATAGCCTCTTGTTGGGTGATGATAAGCGTCAGTCCCTCTTTTTCATGGAAAAAGCCGATGGGGTTCAATTGATGTACATCATCCCAGTGGAATTCGGGAAAAGTACAAAAAACAAAACTGCGTTCATCCAGAACAGGATCGATACTGGATAATAATGTCCCTAAATCTTTGATGCCTGCCATAACGTATTGATTTATATTCTTTTTCTTTTCATTGATGAAGTGATTCTGAATATGCCTTCAATTGCAAAAATAGTACTTTTTTATGATTTAACGGAAGAACCTTTATACTTACGGCTCCTTCTTGTCTTATCTATTCATTTACGAAAGCCTTACCAGTTATATAACTCATACGTGTTGAGTTGTATAACCCAGGCTGTATAAGTTGTATAACTGGTAAACCTTTTCGTAGTAAGTAAGAGAAAAAAGAAGTTAGTAAGCTATTTGCTTTCTAACTTAATCCATGATTTACAGTTTATTTCTTTCAGAAATTCCTTATCATGTGATATGGCGATTACCGTTCCTGTATAGTCCCGGATAGTTGCTGTAATGATCTCGATACTTTCAATATCCAGATTATTGGTCGGTTCATCCAGTATGAAAACATCTGGGGTGTTATCTGCAATCATCAGGCAACAGAAGGAAAGGCGCATCTTTTCTCCACCACTAAGTAACCTGCAAGACTTGTTCCATGTAGCTGCTGGGAAGAGATAACGATTCAATATCGTTTTCAGCTCATGCTCCGGCAGGTGGCGCCGATTGAAATATTCCACTTGTTCCAGAATATTATATTCATTATGGATAAGAGAATATTCCTGATCCAGATAAACTGTGCTGAAATCAATACGGTCAAGTGTTCCACTGACGGCAGAAAGATCTCCGCAAAGTAGTTTCAACAATGTGGTTTTGCCGCTGCCATTAACACCAAAAACGACCCAGTGTTCACCACGGCCCACCTCCCAATTGATATCGCTGCCATTATTGCCTTCAATATAGAAGCGGTCGCCACTCCGTAACTGAAAGCTTAACGGTGTTGTCCACATGGGTTGGGGAGCATCCGGATATTGAAAGTTCATTTCTTTTGCAGTAACCAATACCTTACCTTCGTGTAGAGTGGAGGCATTGAAATTTGTTTTTAATTTCTCTACAAGGGGAAGAGTACTTTTTATGTTTTGCATGTCCTGCTGTAACTTTTCAGCTTTCTCGGTATGTACACTTTTTATTTTATTAGTACTTACTTCCGCCCTGTTTTTCATAGTACCCATCATAATGCGGGGAATGCCTTTCTTGATGGCAGCCTTTTCACCCCGTACATTCTGTTTTGCCTTTTGTTCCGCCAGTTCACGGGCAGTTTTCCGGGCAAGTCGCAGGGCTTTTTGCTTTTCTTCCAGTTGCTCTTGCAGGGCGTTCAGTTGGATTCCTTTTTGTTCCTTAAAGAAATCGTAATTGCCGCCATAGAAAGTTAGTCCGTTAGAGGCTAATTCACAAATGGCAGGTAACTGGTTTAGTAGGGTACGGTCATGGCTGATAACAAGTACAATGGCCGGAGTGCGCCGTACGAAATCATATAACCGTTGCCGTCCTGTTGCATCCAGATGGTTTGTTGGCTCATCCAGCAGAATAGCGACAGGTGAGTGCAATTCCATGCCGGCAAGAAAGATACGTGTTTTTTCTCCCCCGCTTAATCCGCCCATCAGACGGGAGAGGGGAATACCATCCATTCCCCAGGCCGACAAGGCAGCTTGGGCACGTTCTTCAATATTCCAGTCATCATTCAGTGTGGTGAAATGTTTTTCAGATACATCTCCGTTTAGAATGGCATGTAAGGCTTTCAGTTTGCCATCTATCCTTAAAGCCTGTGCAATGGTCCGGTCATCATATTGCCCGAAATGTTGAGGCACATAATAGAGATGTTCCGGGTGGCTGACCGTTCCGGTTGTAGCAGATAAATCACCTGCAATAATCCGTAGTTTCCAGTCAGCGCTATTTTATCTCCTGGGTTGATAACAAGGTTCAAATGTTGGAATAAGACTTCTTTGTCGGAATGGACATAGCTAAGATCTCTGATAATAATACTCATGGTAAATACTGTGTTTAAAGAGGTGAATACACTGTACCCAAAAATGCTTTGGATACAATAAAATTTCGATTGTGGAGGGGATAGACAAACACAGTAT
>ENA-OPYE01001325-OPYE01001325.1-human-gut-metagenome-genome-assembly--contig:-NODE-1325-length-13630-cov-4.414217_pt1 | contig 13630 bp, 6 predicted proteins | sample MGYA00241063_ERZ501442 | MGnify/ENA primary metagenome ERZ501442 (study PRJEB25962, sample SAMEA1967055) | human gut metagenome | biome: human gut; feature: human-associated habitat; material: faeces... | reverse complement strand
AAAATCCCGCTGTGTTTGTAGAAATAGACTAAATTTTCGACTTTTCAGATACACCTTAGTCCTGTCTGAAACGTCAAAAAGCTCGTCTGTTTCTCAGTAAACGCAGCCGGATTTTGTGCTTGCGAAAGATCCGCTATTTTCGTTGCTCTCAGATGCACCTCAGGAGCTGGCGCAAATAGAAATCGGCAAGGGGGAACAGGGAATCAGGGGCAGGGCAGGGGGGACAAAAAAGCGAATGGCATATCTGCAGCAAACCCGCACCCCGTTGTAAAGGGAGAACGGCGTCCCGTTGGCGGGCGTGCAATCCACCAAACCCGCACCCGCCGCCGCAAACACCGCAAACCGTTTGCAGGGGCGCGGTGTACCCATCGCGCCGCAAAAAAACGGGAACCGTGCGCCGCAAACCTGCCATCCCTCCCACAAGGCGCCCGCCCAGCCGCCAGGCCCCGCCGCAAACAGGCGCATGCGAAACAAATAATTGCGCAAAAACAGGAAAATGCAACAAAAAAGGCGAATTTTGCCGCAAAGTTGCGCTCTGTGTGCGCAGAGGATCATAAACGCGCGGTCAAAGTATATAAAAGGGACCGCTGCCAAAAAGAAAATCAGCAATAAATTATACAAAGGCTTTGAACACATTGTATAATTGGAGAAAACGCAATCAGTAAAAGTGCTGAAAAACAGGAATTTGCGTGGATTGTATTGTCTTTCTGGTGTAAAGGTGCTATATTAAGAAAATAAAAAGTAAATGCGCAATGAGAAGACTCGATGCAGTTTTTTTTTGAAAACAACATGGCAACGGTTGCGCAAGTAAAAGAAGCTGGCTTCTTTTACTGTTTCACAGGGATCCCCTGTGGAACAATGTGCTTCCATCAAGCCAGCGCGAAAGACGGGTGAGCAGATTGAATAGAACAGGGAAAAACACAACAGGTTGGGCGCGCCGGCTGACAGCGCTGCTTGTCACCGCTTGCCTGGTTATGGCAATGGCCCTGCCTGTATACGCCGAGGTGGATCCTCTGCCCGGCGCACCTGACGAAGTAGAGCTGCTGGAGGATAAGCAGGGAACGGCCTCCGGGGAGGATACCGTTCCGCCGGAGCAGAACGCCGCCACCCCGGTGCCGGATGCCGCAACCCCGGAACCGGAACAAAGCGCCGAGCCGGAGCAGCCCGCCCCGACCGAAACGCCGGAGCCCACGGCAGAACCCACCCCGACCCCGGAACCGGCAGCCACCGCAACGGCCACCCCTGTGCCGACCGTGACCCCCACCGCCACCCCGGAACCGACCGAACAGCCGCAGAAGATGTACGCCGCAAAAAGCGGGGATAACGTGCAGGCAGTTAGTGAGGGGGGAGTGCCGGATACTTACACGCTCTATTTTGCAGTGCCTAAGAGGTGGATCGGTTATACAGGGGTGACAATACGTGCCATTATTGGAAAAAGTAAAAATGATCCAAAATATGAACTTCCTATGAAGGAAGTTAGCGAAACGGATGACGAAAGAAAAATTTATTCTGTGGTCCTGAATTATCAAGCCCACTATCAATATGGAGTGTTGGGTGGACTTGAATTTCGCGGATATAAAGGAGAAACACATACATACACAGTAACCATTGTTAAAGTAGATGATAATGATCAGCTAAGGGATATATCGTTCAATCCAGATAGTCCGGATTATATCGGCGGCGACTACTATGACGGAGAGAACGGAGATGGCTGGAATCCAAAGTTGTGGAAAAAATATACGGTTGGCCATAAGCATTTCGCTAACAAACCGATGGCCTTTGAAAATAAAACCAGTGAAACACTAACGAACGTCCAAGCCTTGTTTTATGAACTGAATAAAACAACAGGAAAGCTTGAGCCGGCCTGTGACCCAATACCCTTAAATAGTGCTGAGTCGGGTTCTGGTATTGCTTCTGGTTCCACAGCAAAAGTTAACATTCCTAACGTTCTTTGCTCTTATGTTCAGTTTACATGGGATGAGGGCGCTTCCCAAAAATCCAGCAAAATCTATAACTTCTATGGTGAAAATGTTAGTGGTGATGATGAAAAATCCTTTACATACAGTGATACAAGTAACTGCTTTATCTATACTGGCGCAAACAACGAAAGATGGGGTATAGAAAATTCTGTCCTTATCTATTACGATGCTACTTTCTCAAAGCTGCCAACAACAGGAGAGGGTGATGCTGGCGGCGACTATTCAATCCCCACCAAAGCCAATCAAAGTACGGTTTACTACCGCATAAGGAAACAAGGCGGAACTGGCGAAAACGGCATAATGAGCCGGATTGAGGGCACAGATTACTATGCAGCAGATGTGCCGGATGGCTATACCGAAATCGTATTCTCTTCGTATCTGTTGAGTGACGATAAGGACCTTGCAAACTGCGGCAACAGTACAGGTTGGGAAACCATCCCTACAGACTATAAGCAAACGGAACAGTGCTTCTATGCGGATACGAATGACGATGCAGTATATAGCAAGGGAGTGCGTGGCGGCTACTGGGCTCCAAAAGACACCACCCCGCGTGATGCCGAAACGTGGAAAAATAAAAATAAAAATACTGACACTAAAGTAGTAGATATTAAACCCGATGTTTTTACGGAAGAACCAAACACAAAGTATGTTACCAGTACGCTGTATGACTATTATACAGATTACGAACTGAATGGCAAGAACCGTGATAGCTACGGTGACTGGACTGGTGAAAGTCACCGCACCTGGGTACCCTTCCGTGAATTTGATCAGGCGCTGAGCGATTATTATCAGGCTGCAAAGGCCGAATACCCGCTTTATACCGGACATTTCCAGCCTGCGGGCACCGCTGAATTTAGCCAGATTGCAGGTACATTAAAATTGTTTGGGTACGACAAATTTAAGCGTTTCATGGCAATCAATAACTCTCAGTATAATGAAGATCCTCAAAACAATGACAATAATCATACATACTATGCCTATCAGGGTTTGGTTGCGGATACAACATCCACCGGTAAAGCAACAGGTGAACCGCTGCTGAAAGGTACAAAAATAGTAGAACCGCACTTTAGCAAAGACTTCCTCTCAGGAGAGAATAGTAAAAATGCAAAGCTTGGTGAAGTGTACGACAACGTTGCGTTCCCCTTTACCAAGAAAGCAATTTTTAATGAGGATCAGGGCGTTGATTATTGGTACTTTGACAGCAAGGATACAACCTTGTATCTAAAACAAAATTCGGAACAAAATTCGGATTCAAAATATTTTCTCAAAAAAAGTACCGACAGAGGGCGTTCTGAGAATGTGAATGCGTCATCGGGCCCGCAAGGCCACTATGGCTACTTCCCGTTCAATGAAACAGCAACCGGTGGTAAGGCTTCTACCTACAATTACGGCTTTGGCACCAAGCTGCAGATGGATTTTACCCTGACGGATGACGGCAAAGTTGAAACAAACAATTCTGTAGATGGAGAAAAGAAAAGAACCAACATCAAGTTCTTCTTCTCCGGCGACGATGACGTTTGGGTATTCATTGATGGCCAGCTGGCGCTTGACGTTGGCGGCGCCCATGGTGAGGTTTCCGGCCTGCTGGAATTTGGCGAGACAGACGATAAAAAGAGTAATAGTGTAACAGCCTATGTCAGTAAGGTCAAAACAGGCGGAACGTCAGGAAATGATCAAGATGAAAAAAATGGCAATCACGCTGTCAAGACCGTGAAATATAATAGCCATGACATTAATTTCTACGCGCAAGGCAAGACTCTTGAACTCGACAAAGGCAAAAAGCACACCCTTACCATGTACTATATGGAACGCGGTATGTGGGGGTCCAACATGGCGGTGGCGTTCAACTTCCCGGATAATAACGAGCTGCAGGTTCAAAAAGAAGTCGATCTGACCAACGTTACTGATGATGACTTCAAAAACTGCTTTAAAAACCAGAAAATCTTCAACTTCACCATCCAGAACCAGGCAACCCATTATGGAAAAACAGATGCCGTTGGCCCGAATGAAAGCGGAACTCAGTCCCAAAAGGTGAATTTGAATGAGAGCAACATTGCCGCCGCAACCCCAGGAAACGAATATGACTACATTTTCAGGCGGGAAACAAACCCCTGGCCAGATTCCGGGAATGAAAACGAACAGGTCCTTCACTGGTACGCACGCTTTACGGATACGCAAAGTGCAGCGCGTGAGAAACGTCGTGGCATCCTGACGCTGGAAAACCCCATCAATATCAAAGACATGCGCTTCCTTACGTTCCAGGTTTACGTTGATCCAAAGGATCATGGAGGTGACCTTTCCCTCAACAACCTGTATCTGGAACTGCTGGATGAAAACAACGTCCAAAAAGGCAGCCTTGGCACAACAGGCATTAACGGCGCAACGTATGGCTCGGTCGAAGTGACGACAGACCAATGGGTCACCGTAAAGCTGGACCTGCACAAGATGAAAGAGCAGGGCGGTTTTAACAACAACGTCAAAACCATCCGCGTGGGCGATAACTATAACCGCAACATCTATTTCAGGGACTTTACCTTCATTCCCAAAGCGGTGCCAAGTAAGATGACCGGCTTTACAACCGATCAGAAGGAAATCCCGGATTACGGCTCCGCCGAAAGCGGTCATTTGGAAAACGCCGAAAACGCACAGTACACCTCCAGCAATGACACAGACACCCAGTTGGTGGACAAGGACGGACGCTTTGTTCTGGAAGCTGGAGAAACCGTTACCTTCAGCGACCAGTTCCGCCGCGGCAGCTACATTTCGCTCAAAGAGGAACTGAACCAAAACCTGTACGACACCACATGGACGGTGTGCGAGAACGGGCATGTGGTTGAGTCGATGAAAGAAGGTAACAGCGTAACTCTTCCTAGTACAATACCTTCGTTAGACGGGCAGACGGGAAGCAGCCCCAATGATGGCCGAACGGAAAAGAAGGGAGCAGATAAAGAGCAGGAGGGCAACAAGTATAACGAAAACAAACCCTCCGCCGACACCATCGTCTTCCGCTCCTATAAGGACCCGGACGAAACAAGCTCCACGCTGACAAAGCTAAAGGTAAAATACGTCAACACCGTCAAAACCGGCGGGCTGAAAATCGAAAAGCGGGCCGCAGACGGCGAAAACTTGACCGGAACCTACAAGTTCAAAGTTACCTTTAATAATGTTGGCGGTGAGGGTCTGGAAACAACAGAGCCCATCGAAAAGTATGTTGAAATCAAAATGGGCGAAAATGGCGACCACACCGGAACCATCACCGGCATCCCCGTTGGCACCCGCTATACCATCGAGGAAGTCGGGGAAGTCAAGAGCGCCGATGGTAGCACCGTTGATGGTGCCAAACTGCAAAGCGTAACCGTTCCGCAAGGTCAATCCGCCCATGTGATCAACAACACCATGGTGGAAGGCAAGATTGTGGAGAGCGAAGATCCGAACAATCTGAAAGTTACCGCAACCTTTACCAACACCAGGCGCAAACTGATCAACATTGAGTTCAATAAGCTCTGGGAAGGTACGAACAATCTTAGCACTGCGAACCGGCCGGAAAAAATCTACATCCAGCTCCAGCGCCGCCTGGCAGACAGTGCTGAGAATGCCCCGTGGGATGTTGTTGACTACCCGACCTCGGGCAGCAAATATGTTACGGTTTACCCCAAAGATAACGGCTGGCTGTATCCCTTTAGCGGTTTGGATCAGTACCAGATCGATGCTGACGGCAAACAAACCGATTATGTGTACCGCATTGTGGAAGGTACGGTGGAGAATGACCAATTTGAACAGGTAGCACCAGGCAAAACCATTCCGATTAAAGGCAACACGTATGTTGTAACGGCTGAAGCAACACAAAACAGCGAAACGAACAGCGAAACAAACAGCGAAACGAACAGCGCGGGCAGCTCAACAGACAATACAGCCACAGTGACCCCCGATGGAACCATCACCGGCGGCAGCGGCAAGATTGAGCTGACCAACACGCTGCAGAACCCGAAGTTTGTACTGGATATCATCAAGCAGGACGCCAATAACGAGAAAAACCTACTAGATGGTGTTGAGTTCAAGCTGGAAAAGCTGAAAGCCGAAACAACCGGAGGAGAACCGCAGGTAGATACTACCTATAAATTCAGTAGCAACGAAAACAAAAATTATTTGACCGGTATAACCGGGGCGGACGGCAAAATCACCAATATGTTCACAAATCTGGAACCCGGTACATACCGCCTGACGGAAACCAAGGCACATCCGGGGTACAACCTGTTGGCAAAGCCAATTGAGATCAAATTTACCCAAGAGGGCAAGTGTTATATTGATGGACTGGCAATTGAGGACAAAGACAAGTTTAAGCCGGGCGCCAATAACACCTACACCATGACCCTTACCGTTCTGAACCGTAAAACGCCTGAGCTGCCCCACACGGGTGCAGACGCGCCAAGCCTGTGGCTGCTGATCGGCATGCCGCTGGCGGTGGCAGGGGTGTTGATATTCACATTCCGCTACAACAGGAAAGGGGGCCGGCGACATTAACCATCCCCCGGAAACCCAGCAACCCCCAGGGTACAGCCCGCTAGTGCGCGCCCGTTTACGGCAGGGCGCAGCCTTAAGCCAAGTGGGCAAGCGGCCCAGTTTTTCCTCCTTTTTTCTTCACGGCACAGTGCGGGCGGCGCGGCAGCGTTTCCCCGCTGCAGCGCCCCGCACTGCACGCCGTGCTGATGCAGAACCCTTAAGCCGGGCGGCCCCGCCGCCCATCCGATGATGATTTTTTTAAGAGAAGAGGTACTGAAATGAAAAAAGCAAAACGTTTTCTCACAGGCCTGTTGAGCGCCGCCCTGGCCCTCAGCCTGTGTGCTATGCCAGCAATGGCAGCCGAGGGCGAAGGCAATGCCCAAACACCTGAAATCAAAACCAGCGTAAGTACGATTGATAAAACAAAAAAAGGCTCGATTACCATTTATAAGTATCTCCATAGCACAGAATTGACAGGTTCTGTAGCTGGAACTGGTGAGCAGCAGACTGTGCCGAATGGGGCTACGCCGCTTAAAGATGCAGGTTTTACTATTTATCAGGTTAAAACGGCAGATGAGCTGGTAGCATATTATGAAGCTGCTAGTGATGATGCTGCTGTTACAGCGGATAGCTTTTTTAAGTCTCCTGACAATAAAACTGTAGCAAATTTGAACGAAGGTATCGCTGACAAAGCTGTTAAAGATGCAGAAGGCAATACGGAAAGAAAAACGAATGATAAAGGTTTTGTTCAGTTTGCAGACCTGGACGTTGGTATGTACCTGGTTATCGAAACAACAACGCCGGATTCCGTTGTAAAGCCCGTGGATCCGTTCCTTGTTTCTATTCCTATGACGAGAGTTCAGGTTGGTGAGCAAGCAACGGGAAACCAGCTTAAGGAATGGCTCTATGATGTTGTTGTTTACCCGAAGAACAGCTCCGCGAAAGGTGACATTACGCTGGTAAAGAAAGGTAAGACAGACGGTAAAGAAAATGAAATCGAAAATTTGCCGAATGTTATCTTTAAGTTGCAGCGCTACAATAAGAACTCGGCGAGCACGGATAAATACGATGATTATACTGTAAATAACACATGCGAGTTTACAACAAACAAGGATGGCGAAATTACAGTTGAGAATTTGCTCAAGGGTAAATACCGTTTTGTGGAAATTGGCTATACAGAAGGCAAAGAAAGCGGCTATATTATCAACAACAATGTGGCATATGAGTTTGAAATTAATGATCAAGGTAAGCTTGTAACGCCGGATGGAGCCACCCCGAACAGCGATTTTGTAATTAACAATGACAATACCATGACGGTTTATAACCATAAGCCGGATTTGGAGAAAGATGTGAAACAGCGTGATATTACCAAGGGTAGTGACGCAGGCAATGATACCGACTATGCTGTTGGTGATACCGTTGAATATACTCTGACCATCTATGTTCCTGAAAATGTAGCAAAGCTGAAAACCTTTAAAGTTGTTGATACAATGAACAAAGATCAGCTTATGCATAACCTTGACAGTGTTACCATTAGCAGTAAAGATACAGAAGGTCAAGATGTAACCTTTGCTGCGAATACTGATTACACGTTGACAAATACCTCTAATGGCAATAATTCTGAAATTACGATTGATTTTAAAGCAGGAACGAGCCAGGATAAACTGAATGCAGCTGCCGGTAAGACCATCACGATTTCTTACACTGCAACTTTGCAGAAGGACGCAGACACTACCACTGTTGGCAATGTGAACGAAGCTCACCTTGATTACTCCCGTAAGACGGATATTAAGGATGGCGAGGATGATACTCCCTACGAAATCCATGATAAGGCTGTTGTTTATACCTTCAAAACTGGTATCCTGAAAAAGGGTCAGGATGGAAATACTGAAAAACTGCTGAATGGTGTAACGTTTGACCTTTATAAGAAGTACGATGCAAAGACTGACAAACTGAAAGAGGGTACGACCGATACTGTTATCTTTGGTATAAAGGAATGCAAGTTCCTGACTGCGACAGAGGCCAAGGCACTGGGGTTGAATGCAACAGAAGCTGAGAATGCGCCGAAGTGGTTTAAGGTAACCACACTTACGACCGCGGGTGAGGGTGTAAATGCTGGTTGCGCAACTGTCAATGGTTTGCCCGATGGCGAGTACAAATTGGTAGAAACCATGACAAATAAGGGCTATAACTTGCTTTCCGGCCCTGTTGATGCCAATTTGACTGTGGATTATAAAACTAGTTGGACAGTTAACGATAAATTTTCTAGCGATGGCAAATTGATTAAGCGTGACGTAAAGACCACTACTTTCAAGAATGGCCAGGACGATTATACGTATGCACCAATTACCATCATCAACCGCAAGGGCTTCGACCTGCCCACCACCGGTGGTTTCGGCACCCTGCTGTTCAGCGGCATTGGTGTGCTGCTGGTTGTGGCCGGTGTTGGCGTGCTGCTGAGCCTGAAAAAGAAGAACCGCGCCTGATGCGCCCGCCGCAAGGCAAAACAATTTTACAATTCACCAATAGGGTATAGAGGGATAATCCATCATACACAGGGGGAGGGCCGGATTTGGCCCTCCCCCTATGGTGGGTTATTGGGGAATAAATTTTTTTGGGTGTACATGGCCGTTGTTCGGTTGATTTTTAGGTTCTGCGTGGGGAACCACCCCATGGGTTGGGGTTGTGGCGGGGAACCACCCCTCAGGCCGCTCCGCGTCCAGCTCCCCTCAAGGGGCGCCAATATCTCACCTTATGTTTGCGCTGTCTGCAACGCAGACTGAGGGGTGGTTCCCCGTGCAGAACCTAAAAATAAATAGGGCAAGGCCCGTCAACGGGCCGATGGCGAGCATCGGCCCCTACAAATGATTTGCAACGTTTGCGGCGCGGGGTGGATGGGCGGCAATTATTAGGCCCGTCAAACGGGGCGTCGGGGACGCCGCCCCCTACATGCAGGGCGAGGTTTATTACAATTTTGTGGTGTGCAACGCCGTAAGGCCCTACAGATTATTTTATTGTTATTCACTACCCTAAAAACCACCCCCAACCCAATATCTCCTGAGCGGCGCAATGCGGCGCGGTCCACCACAATGATTCATTATTCTTTATTATTTATTCTTTTGCCTACTTCCAATTCCTAATTTCTAATTTCTAATTGCATCAGTTCCCAACTTCAACCCTCTCACGGAAAGGTTCGCGGTGACGCTATGGATACCACAACAAAACTAAAAGTCGGCTTTGCGGCCTTGATGATCCTGTCCGGCATTGGGGTGGCATCGTACCCGGTTATCAGCAACGCGGTGGCGCAGCGCCACGCCAGCGAAGCGATCCAAAATTACGATGATACCGTAAAAAGCATGGATACCGAAAAACTGGACGCCGCCAAGGAGGCCGCCCGCCGCTATAACCAGCAGCTGGACAGCGCCGTGGAGCGCGATGCCGCAGGCGAAGCGGAGGATACCGGCACCAGCTATGTGGACCTTGTGGATGTGGGCGAAAGCCTGGGGTATATCACCATCCCGAAAATTGACGTCAACCTGCCCATTTACGAAGGCACCAGCGATGATGTGCTGCAAAGGGGCGTTGGCCATCTGGAAGGCTCCAGCTACCCCCTTGGCGGCGAAAGCACCCACAGCGTGCTGACCGGCCACCGCGGCCTGCCCGAAGCCGTGCTGTTCACCGACCTGGACAAGCTGGAAGAGGGCGACTGTTTCTACCTGCATATTCTGGATGAAACGCTGGCGTACCAGGTGGATCAAATCAAAGTGGTGGAACCGGAGCACACCGAGGATCTGGAAATCACCGCGGGGCAGGATTACTGCACCCTTGTTACCTGCACGCCGTATGCCATCAACACCCACCGCATGCTTGTGCGCGGCACCCGCATCCCTTATAATGGAGAGGAAGAAGCCAACACCCCGCAGGCCGTGCAGTATCAGGCGCTGCGCACCGGAACGGTGGTCAAGCGCGTGGTGGATGCCTGGCCGTGGATCGCGGTAACGGGCAGCATTGTGATCGGCGGCGAAGCGCTGCTGCTGCTTTTGCTGCTGCACCGCTGCAAAAAGCGCGAGGAGGATGACTAAATGGGACGGCTGATTGCTAAAATTCTGGCCTGGCTGGCCATTTTGCTGGGGCTGGCGCTGTTGATACAGCCCACCGCTGCCCAGTGGTGGACCAGCACCCGCAACGCCAAAACCGCTGCGCAGTTTGCGGCCCGCGCCGAAGCCCAGCCCACCGCCCCCGCGGCGGAGGAAACCACAGCCGAACCCCCGGAGCCGGAACGCGCCTACCCTGAACTGTACGCCGCGATGCAGGACTATAACGCGGAAATTTACGCCGGGGGCCAAAGCGGCCTGACCGACCCGTTCGCCTATGAGGAAGCCCCGCTGGACCTTGCTGCCTATGGCTATGACGATGATGTGCTGGCTGTGCTGTGGATCCCGCGCCTGAACCTGGAGCTGCCCGTTTACCTGGGCGCCAGCCGCGAAAACCTGGCCAAAGGCGCGGCGCTGCTGGGCCAGACCTCGATGCCGCTGGGCGGCGAAAACACCAACACCGTGATTGCCGCTCACCGCGGCTATTATGGCGCGGAAATGCTGCGCAACGTGCAGCAGATCCAGGTGGGGGACAAGATCCAGCTGACCACCCCGTGGGAAACGCTGATTTACCGCGTGAGCGAGCTGAAAATTATTGACCCCAGCGATATCAACGCCGTGCTGATCCAGCCGGGGCGGGACCTGCTGACCCTTTCCACCTGCCACCCCTACACCCGCAACAGCCAGCGCTACCTGGTAATTGCGGAGCACGACACCGCCGCTGCGGACACCACCAAAGAGGAGGATTTGCAGGAAAGCGCCGCTACCTGGGACGAAACGCCGCGCCAGGTGACCGTGGAGGATGCCGGCGGCAGCTCCATTGCCGAAGTGGCCCCCCAGGCCCTGACCCCATTGCCGGGGGAGGGCAGCGCGGAATCCGAGGGGAGCGCGATCTCCAATACCATGATCTGGCTGGAAAACAACGCACTGTGGGCCGGGCTGGTGGTTATTGCCGCCGCCGTTGGCATTATGGTGATATGGAAAAAACACCGGGAGGATTAACCATGCAGTACACACAGCAGGCCGCCGCCGTTACGGCCGAAGTAAACAAGGCCGTGCAGGGCAAACAGCAAACGGTAAACACCATCTGGATGGCCATGCTGGCGGGCGGCCATGTGCTGATTGAGGATATTCCCGGCGTGGGCAAAACCACGCTGGCGCTGGCCTTTGCCCGCGCGCTGGACCTGAAAGAAAGCCGCGTGCAGTTTACGCCGGATGTTCTGCCGTCCGATTTGGTGGGATTTTCCGTTTACCAGAAAGAGACCGGCAAGTTTGTGTACCACGCCGGTGCGGTGATGTGCAACCTGTTTTTGGGCGATGAGATCAACCGTACCTCCTCCCGCACGCAGTCGGCTTTGTTGGAAGTGATGGAAGAAGGCACGGTGACGGTGGACGGCGTTACCCGCCCGGTGCCCGCACCCTTTACCGTAATTGCAACCCAGAACCCCATCGGCGCCGCCGGCACGCAGATGCTGCCGCAGTCTCAGCTGGACCGTTTCATGGTCTGCGCCGTAATGGGCTACCCCGATGAGGAAGCGGAGCTGGCAATTTTGGCCGGGCAGAGCAAAGGCCGCCTGCTGGACCGTGTGCGCCCCGTTGCCGGTCAGGCGGATCTGCTTGCCATGCAGCAGGAGGTCAGCACGGTATTTGTGCATGAGCTGATGTACCGCTACATTGTGGCGCTGGCCCAGGCCAGCCGCAAGGACCCGCGCCTGGCCGTGGGGTTAAGCCCCCGTGCCACCCTGGCGCTGACCAGCATGACGCGCGCGGCGGCGTACCTGGCGGGGCGGGATTTTGTTGCCCCGCAGGATGTGACCGCTGTGTTTGATGCGGTTGCCCGCCACCGCCTGGTGCTGAACGACCAGGCCCGCGCAGGCGGCGAAACGGTGGACAGCGTAATGCAGGACCTGCTGCGTACCGTGCCGCGCCCCCGCCCCGAAAAGGCTGACCGCCATGGCAGGTAAGCTGGGCCGGGCGCTGGTGCTTTTGGTGCTGCTGGCCGCGGCGCTCATCACCCAGGCACCGCTGGCGGTGTTCCTGTTAGCGGTTGCGCTGGTGCTTCTGGTGCTGCTGCGGCTGGATGCCGCCTATCTGCGCAGGCAGGTAACGGCAGAGCTGCTGGTGCCGGACAAACCCGTGATACAGGGCGAAGATTTTACCCTGACGGTTCGGCTGCGCAACCGCAGCCGGTTGCCCATCCCTGCGCTTGTGGTGCTGCTGAACGCCGCCGATGAATGGGGCGGGGGGCAGATCACCCTGCGCTGCGCCGCCATGCTGGGCGGCAAGGAGAGCGCCGAACAGCGCATTACCCTAAACGCAGGCAAAAGCGGCGTGTGGAGCATTGCGGTGCGGGGCATCACCCTGCGGGATCACCTGGGGGTGTTCACCGCGGCGTGCCCGGCTGCCGTGCAAAGCCAGAGCATCTGTGTGCTGCCCGCTGCCGCGGCTGGCAAAGCCAAAGCGGAAACCGCCCCCGATGAGGACGGCGACGAAGCCGACACCCGCGCCGCCCTGGGCGGCAGCTATGAGCTGCGGGAGTACCGGGACGGGGATACCATCAAGCAGGTACACTGGAAGCTGAGCGCCAAGCTGGACCGCCTGATGGTGCGCGAACCGCTGACCGCCCTGCGCGCTGCCCTGACCCCCGGTGGGGACCTGGACGGAGCGGAGGAATGGGGGGATTTTCCCCAACAGGCGGCGAAGCACCGCAAAAACCCGCCCAAGCGCAAAAAAGAACGTACTGCTCTGAGCCGGCGCGGCGCTGCCGACCCTGGCAGTGAGCTGAAGTTTGTGGACCGTGTGCTGGTGAGCACCCAGCGCCCCGCAGCGCACCCCGCGTTGTGGCTGGCGGCAGATGCCGCGCTGCTGCTGGCGCTCACCTTTGGTTTGCTGCTGGTGCTTTCCACCGGGTTCGGCATTGCGGTGCCGTTGTGGGTGTGGCCCGTGGCAGCCGCTTTCTGCGCCGGGTGGGCGCTGTTCCTGCGTGCGCCGCAAGCCCTGCGCCGCTGGGGGCTGCTGGCGGGGGTGATTGTGTATCTTGTGGTGTTGTTCATCTGC
>ENA-OPYE01001317-OPYE01001317.1-human-gut-metagenome-genome-assembly--contig:-NODE-1317-length-13689-cov-3.550609_pt1 | contig 13689 bp, 10 predicted proteins | sample MGYA00241063_ERZ501442 | MGnify/ENA primary metagenome ERZ501442 (study PRJEB25962, sample SAMEA1967055) | human gut metagenome | biome: human gut; feature: human-associated habitat; material: faeces... | reverse complement strand
TTGAATTCGTAACGGTGCCTGTGCCGTTCGTGAACGAGCCCCGAGGCGTATGCGTCGTAGAGTTTCGAGGGCTGCGAAATACGGCACGGATAGGCTCCGAGCCGCATGGTTCCGCCCTTCTCCATGACGCCTTTCTGCTCCTCCATCAGGTCGATGACCGGATGGGCTGTCTTGCGCATCTCGGTGGAGTCCGCGTCTTCGTAGCCCAGCACGTTGCGGGCGAATTCGATGACGGCGCACTGCATGCCCAGGCAGATGCCCAGGAACGGGATGCCGTTCTCGCGGGCGTACCGCACGGCCGTAATCTTGCCTTCGATGCCCCTGTGCCCGAATCCGGGAGCCACGAGGATACCGCTCATCCCCTCCAGTGCCTCGCCGACATTTTCCGGAGTTATCATTTCGGAATTGACATACGTGAGATTGACATGCACATGGTTGGCGGCTCCGGCGTGTACGAAGGATTCGACGATGGATTTGTAGGCGTCCGGCAGTTCGGTGTATTTGCCTACGAGGGCTATCTTCACCGTCCGGTCGTAATGTTTGACCTTGTTCACGAACTCTTCCCACTCCTTCAGGTCGGGTTCTCTGTCGAGCGGCAGGTCGAGCTTTTCGAGTATCGTTTCGTCCAGGTGCTGTGCATGCATCCGCAGGGGTACCTCGTAGATGGTCGGGACGTCGATGGACTCGACCACCGCCCGGGGTTCCACGTTGCAGAAGAGCGCCACCTTGCGGCGGATGTCCTGGCTGAGCTCCTTTTCGGTGCGCAGGACGAGGATGTCGGGCTGGAGCCCGTTCTCCAGCATCATCTTCACCGAGTGCTGCGTCGGTTTGGTCTTGAGTTCACCCGAAGCGGACATGTAGGGTACGAGCGTCAGGTGCACCACGGCCGAGTTCCGCAGGCCGAGTTCGTATCGCAGCTGGCGTACCGCCTCGATATAGGGAAGCGACTCGATGTCGCCTACCGTACCGCCCACCTCGGTGATGACCACGTCGTACTCCTTCTTGCTGCCCAGCAGTTTGATGCGGCGTTTGATTTCGTCGGTGATGTGCGGTACGACCTGTACCGTCTTGCCGAGGAAATCGCCGCGGCGTTCCTTGTTGATGACCGTCTGGTAAATCTTGCCCGTGGTGACGTTGTTGGCCTTCGAGGTGGTTATCGAGGTGAAACGCTCGTAGTGTCCCAAATCGAGGTCGGTTTCGGCTCCGTCCTCGGTGACGTAGCACTCGCCGTGTTCGTAGGGATTGAGCGTTCCCGGGTCCACGTTGATGTACGGGTCGAGTTTCTGGATGGTTACCGAATAACCGCGTGCCTGCAGCAGGCGTGCTATGGACGATGAAATTATACCTTTCCCGAGAGACGATGCCACGCCTCCCGTGACGAATATGTACTTGGTCGGTGCACTTTTTTCAGCCATGACTATTTATCCCCTTGCTCCTGTTGTGAATCGATTAACTTTATCTTTTCGATGGTATCGGCCATCTCCTGTTTCGCTTTGGTTATCTTGGCCTCCACTTCGCGTATCATGGCTTCGGCGTTTTTGGAACGCGAGAAGAACCCGATGTTGTTCTCCAGTGTGGCGATGTCGCTCTCGAGCTGTTTCACCTTGTTGTAGAGCCTGTCGCGTTCGAAGCGCAGCCGTTTGTCGCCGCTGCCCTTCATGTCGGAGACCTTCACCCGGAAACGGTCCATGCTGCGTTCGCGTTCGCCGCCCCGCAGGGTGGCGAACATGCCGTCCACCACGGCCCGGTAACGCTGCTGTACCTCGTCTTTCTGCCGCAGGGGTACGAACCCGATTTCGTTCCAGCGTCTTTGGAACTCCTTTATCATTTCGAATCCGCCTTCGCTGATGTCGGCCGCTTCCATCTCCGTCAGCAGCGCCAGTTTCGCCTGCAGGTTCTCCTCGTGCTGGGCGTCCACGCCGGAGAAGTGGGCTGACTTGCGTTCGAAGAAACGGTCGCACGCTGCGCGGAACCGCTTCCAGACAGCATCCGAATAGCGGCGCGGTACGGGACCAATCTCTTTCCATCTTTTCTGGAGCGCTATCAGTTCGTCGGTCGTCTTCTTCCACTGTTCGCTCTCCTGCAGCGATTCGGCCTGTTCGCATATTTCGGTCTTGAGCTGCAGGTTGGTGTCCATCTCGGTCTTGAGCTGTTCGTAGAATTCGCGTTTCTGCTCGAAGAATTTGTCGCAGGCGTTGCGGAAGCGTTCGTAGATGCGGGCGTTGTCCTTCTGCGGTGCGAAGCCTATCGTTTTCCACACCTTCTGTATCTCGATGAGCCGTTCGGACGCTTTGTTCCACTCCTTGCGGGTGGTGAGTATCTCCGAGGAGAGTTCCTCTACCTTGACGCAAAGTTCCGTCTTCAGTTCGAGGTTGTGTCGCTGCTCCTCCTTGAGTTTTTCGAAATACTCCTGGTGCTGTTTGTTGATACGCGTGCTCGCCTCCTTGAAACGTTCCCAAAGCGCCTCCTTGTATTCGTTGGCTACGGGGCCCGTTTCGCGCCACTGGTCATGCAGGTCCTGCAGCTTGCGGAAGGCCGTCACTATCGAGGGTTCGAGCATGAGTGCCTCGGCCGCTTCGCAGAGCTGTACCTTGGTCTCGTAGTTGCGTTTGAGGTCGAGGTCGCGCAGCTCCTTGTTTATCTTGATATAATTGTAAAAGTTCTCTACGTGCAGGTTGTAGGTCTCCCACAGCTCCTTGACGTTCGTCTGGGGGACGATGCCCGTCTCCCTCCAGCGCTGCTGAAGTTCGCGGAAGGCGTTGAAGGTGCTGTTCATCGTTTCGTTGCCGTTTACGAGCTCCTTCAGCTCCTCGATTATCTGGAGTTTCGTGCGGAGGTTCTCCTCCTTCTCCTTTTCGATGTTGGCCAGATACTCCGCCCTGCGCCTGCGGTATTCGGCGAACAGCTCCTTGAGGCGTGCTTCGTCGGCATCGGGCTGCGGTACGAAATCTTCCGGTGCACCGCCTCCTTCGGTGAATTCGCGCCTCTTCTGTTCGTTCTCGGCGCGGTGGAGTTTATAGAAGGCCACCTTGATGGCTTCGGCTTCGCGCCTTATTTGCTGTACGGGTTTGGATTGCAGCAGCGAGGCGAACAGCTCCACCAGCCGGTGCTTGTCCAGCCGCGAGATATCTTCCAGATTCCGGGCCGTTTCCGCGTCGGCGTGCTCCTCCTGCGCGCGTTCTTCGTCGGTCGCCTCGCCCATGTCGAGTTCGGGCTGGGCCGCATCGAGCGCCGCATCTTCGTCGGCGAAATTGACGGTTTCGTTTTCGTCGGCCCCGTCGGGCCCTTCGTGTTTGACGGACGCGGATTCCTCCTCCGCCGTCGCGGGAACGGCGGGCGCCTCTGCGACAGCGGTGCGTCCCCCGCTTTCGGTTACGTTCTTCACATCTTCGGCCTCGCCGACATGTTCCTCGGGAACAGGGATGTTGGTTTTCTCGGTAGCCATCTTCAAGGATTTTATTCGTTACTTTGCCCGGCACTATTCAGGCAACCTACAAAAGTACTTCTTTTTTGCAAAAAATTCCAAGACGGAGCGGCGAATCGGCCGAAGGTCTTCATTTTTCCGTCGTTTGCCGCTGACAGGCCGCGTCGGTGCAAATATTCCCGCAGGCCCGGCCTGCGACACGTTTTTTTCATTACATTTGCACCTGCGTAATTAGGGCGGTTTCACCCGGATAGATGATGGTAAAGGAGATATTGCTCGCGGGTGCGGGCGGCTTTGCGGGCAGTGCGTTGAGATATGCCGTTTCGGCTGCCGTCGTGCCGCTCCAGGGCGGATTGCCTGTCGGGACTTTCGCCGTCAATGCGGCGGGTTCTCTCGCCATCGGAGTGCTGGCTGCCTGGCTGCCGCCGGGAGGATGGCAGGTGTTCGCCATGGCGGGTTTTTGCGGCGGATTCACCACTTTTTCCGCCTTCTCGCTCGAAACGGTGAGGCTGATGCGCAGCGGGCAGGTCGGGATGGCTGCGGCTTATGCGGCCGGCAGTGTAATCGTATGCCTGCTTTTTGCGGGTCTCGGCCTGTGGCTGGGCGGCAAACTTTCCCGGTGAGGGAGAGGGGCGGTTGTGAATGACATGTAATTAATATATTCTAACCTACACATTTTAACGGAGAAATGGTAATTCTTGTATTGAACTGCGGCAGCTCGTCGATAAAGTATCAGGTTATCGACATGGTCTCCCCGCGCGAGAACTCGCTTCTTGCCAAGGGGCTCGTAGAACGCATCGGTATCGAAGGCGGCATCATCACCCATAAGCCGACGGGCAAACCGCGTCTGGAGCTCACGACGGACATTCCCAACCATACGAAAGGGATAGACCTTATCTTCAAGGCCATCACCGATTCCGAATCGGGCGTGATAGCCTCCCTGGACGATATCCGGGCGGTCGGACACCGTGTGGCGCACGGCGGCGATTTCTTCGACCGGAGCGTGCTCGTGGACGACGAGGTGATAAATCGGATAGAACAGCTCGTGGAGCTGGCCCCGCTGCACAACCCGGCCAACCTGAAAGGTATCTACGCCGTGAAGGAGCTCTGTCCGGCCATACCGCAGGTGGTATGTTTCGATACGTCGTTCCACCAGTCCATGCCGCCCCGCAGCTACATCTATGGGCTTCCCTATAAATATTACGAGCAGTACCGCGTAAGGCGTTACGGTTTTCACGGTACGAGCCACAAGTTCGTGGCGCAGAAAGGGTGCGAACTCGCCGGTCTCGATTTCGCGAAGGCGAAGGTGGTGACCTGCCATATTGGCAACGGTGCCTCGGTGGCCGCCGTGGACGGCGGGCGGAGCATCGATACTTCGATGGGATTCACGCCGGTAGACGGCCTGCTGATGGGAACGCGCTGCGGCGAGGTGGACCCGGGTGCGCTGACCTACATCGCCGATAAGGAGCACATGACCGGCAACGAGGTGTGGGGCATGATAAACAAGCAGGCGGGCGTACTCGGCATCACGGGTCTCTCCTCCGACATGCGCGACATCGAAAATGCCGCCGCAGAGGGGAACGAACGGGCGAAGCTGGCGCTGGATGTCTACTATTACCGCGTGAAGAAGTACGTGGGAGCCTATGCAGCCGCCATGGGCGGGCTCGACCTCGTGGTGTTTACCGGCGGAGTGGGCGAAAACGACCCTGCGCTGCGCGAATATGTGTGCAGCGGTATGGAATTCCTCGGTCTCGAATTCGACGCCGACGTGAACCGCGGCCTGCGCGGCAAGGATACGATACTGACGAAACCCGCGTCGCGTGTCAAGGCGGCCCTTATCGCCACGAACGAGGAGCTGGTCATCGCCACCGATACTTTCGATATCGTAGAAAAACTCCGGTAACTGTTTCAATTCGGTACGAATCGGTTGTCCCACGGAATAAATTCGCAGAAAACTTTGTTATTTGCGGGACAATCGGTATTTTTGGCAACTCTTTGTATAAACCGCAGATTTAATAGTCATGATTCAGCATTTAGATGACCTCGTAGCCAAGGCTAAGGCGAGGGGAAAACGTAGGCTCATCGTAGCTTACGGACAGGATTCGCACACGCTCGAAGCTGTCAATGATGCCGTTGAGGCAGGTATTGTGGATGCCACGCTGGTCGGCAATCCGGAAGAAATCGAAAAGGTATGCAAGGCCGAGGGCATCGACATGTCCCGTTTCACCATCGTAGCCGAGAATGTGGATGTGAACTGCGTCCGTATCGCCGTGCAGATGGTGAGCGAGGGCAAGGGCGACGTCCTGATGAAGGGCCTCGTATCCACTGACAAGTACATGAGGGGTATTCTGAACAAGGAGTTCGGCCTCGTGCCCCCGAAGGGCGTGCTCAGCCACGTGACCGTGATGGAGATACCGGCTTACCACAAGCTCCTGACCATCGGCGACGTGGCGGTCATTCCCTATCCGGATTTCGCACAGAAAACGGCCATTGCCAAATATATCATACAGACCGCCAAGAAGCTGGAAATCGACGTCCCCAAGGTGGCCTGCATCGCTCCGAGCGAGCAGCTCCTGCCCGGCGTGCAGTCTTCCGTAGAGGCGACGCTTCTGGCCAAGATGGGCGAGCGCGGCCAGCTCGGTACGAAAGTCTATATCGACGGCCCGCTGGCGCTCGACGTAGCCATCAACAAGGAGGCGGCAGCCACCAAGAAGCTCGACAACCCGGTAGTGGGCGATGCCGACTGCCTCGTCTTCCCGAACATCGACGCGGGTAACGTCTTCTTCAAATCCTGCACGAAGTTCGGCGGTGCCGAGCTCGCTGCCATGGTGATGGGGGCGAAGGTACCGTGCGTACTGACGTCGCGCGGCGATTCCAAGAAGACCAAGATGTATTCGATAGCACTCGCGTGTCTGTCTGCAAAATAACGAGGGAGCAATGTACACCATATTAGCGATAAATCCGGGTTCTACCTCGACCAAGGTTGCGATATATCAGGACGACAAGGCCGTGCGTGAACTCACGCTCCGTCACTCGACCGAAGAGCTTGCTCCTTTCGCGGGTGTGCTCGACCAGTTCGACTTCCGTAAACAAATCATTCTCGATGCCATGAAGGAGGCCGGCGTGACGCTCTCCGACATCGATGCGGTCATCGGGCGGGGCGGGCTCATCAAGCCCGTCAAATCGGGCGTTTACGAAGTGAACGAGACGATGATAGACGATATCCGTCATCGTCCGGTGGGGCAGCATGCTTCCAACCTCGGTGCGCTTCTTGCCTATGATATCGCCAGGGAAGCCGGAGCGAAAGCCTATATGGCCGACCCGGTCGTGGTGGACGAGCTGCAGGACGTGGCGCGGATTACCGGCCATCCCGATATCGAGCGGGTATCCATCTTCCATGCCTTGAACCAGAAGGCGATGGCACGTGCCTATGCCGAAAAGAGGGGTGTGAGGTACGAAGACCTGAACCTTATCGTCGTGCATCTGGGCGGCGGCATTTCGGTCGGGGCTCACCGCAAGGGCGAGGTCATCGACGTGAACAATGCGCTCGACGGCGAAGGGCCTTTCTCTCCGGAGCGTGCCGGCGGACTTCCTGCGCTGGCTGTTGCCAAGTGGGCTGCGAGCGGCAAATATGACATCAGGCAGATAGCCAAGTTCATCAACAGCCGCGGCGGTTTCGTGGCGCATTTCGGTACGAACAGTGCAATGGAGATATCCAAACGTGCCGAAGAGGGCGACCAGCGTGCCGCACTTGTGCAGGATGCCATGTGCTACAATGTCGGCAAGGCTGTCGGTGCGATGGCAACCGTGCTGAAAGGGCAGGTGGATGCCATTATCCTGACGGGCGGTATCGCCCATGACAAGTATGTCTGCAAGTATATCGGCGACATGGTGTCGTTCATTGCCGAAGTGGTGGTCATGCCGGGCGAGAACGAGCTTGAAGCCTTGGCAGGCAATGCGTTGCGTGTGCTCGAAGGGAAACTGACCCCGAGAGTGTACGAATAACGATACGGCAATTCTCCATAAGTCTCCGCGGGATGCATTCTTGCGGAGACTTCTTTTTTGTAAACTCCCCGTGGCAGCCCGTCCGGCAGCGTTTCGTCTGCCTGTCTTTCTCTTTATTATCTGCCTCTGTCTCTTGGAGGTAACTGCTTCGTGAATGTTCATGGGATAGTCCGTCCTGTGCGGAGGCGGGCCGTATGCGTTTATAATCCCTAACGGAACTTTCCCGGCTGTACCGTGTACCGAAAGGGGCGAATGAGCGGATGCCCGGTCATGGCGGCCCAGGAGACGGCAAAGGGCCGGACCCGATATGGTTCGGATGCGGGACGGAAGCGCCGCCTGGTATTCGTCCTGTTCGGAACAGGACGGGAGAAGGACGAAAAGAGACGGTGTGTCCTGATTGCGGACAGTTGCGTTATTGTCGGGGGCCGGTGCTTGGTCGTTGGCAAAAACATCTTTTGCAGTGCATGTCAATGTCTGGCGATACGGAGCGGGGTCGGATATGTACACCTCCCTGCGGGTGTACATGTCGTTTTGCACTGGTGCGGTTCGAAGCAACGGCCGCGATAACTGTGGTGAAATATGGAGATTGCAGATGGTGCGGGCCTCTTCCCTGTGGAAAGGGGAGCCGTGTGAGAAGTCGGTCTTTTCGGTTCGGACGCAGCGGGTATTTGTTCCCTCTTGTGCCGTCTTGTTTCCGTCAGGATTCCGTCTCTTTGGCAGTGTATTCGAGCAGGCCGGTGCAGGCATCCTCCAGCAGGTCGAGCACCAGTTCGAAACCTTCCCTGCCTTCATAGTAGGGGTCCGGAACATGGTCGTAGTCGTGCCGGCTGCTGAAATCCGTCATACGGTAAATTTTGGCTTTGTCTTCGAGGGTAAAGGCCAGGCGGTCGAGGGCGTCGTAGTTGCGTTCGTCCATGGCAATGAGCATGTCGAAACGGGAGAAGTCTTCGTCGAGAACGGGACGGGCCCGGTGCGTGAGGCGATAACCCCTCCGTTGGGCCGCTTCGCGCATGCGCGGGTCGGGCAGGTCGCCGCTGTGGCCGGAGTAAGTTCCCGCTGAATCTATTGCGTAATGTTCGGCAAGACCGGCTTTTTCGGCCTTGCTCCGTAGGATTCCTTCTGCAGCCGGGGAGCGGCAAATGTTGCCCATGCAGACGAAAAGTATCCTCTTTTTCATACCTCGGGTCATTCTTCTGGGGTGCAAAGATAGCATTTTTGCGGCAGCGGCCGAAGGGCTGCGTGATGATACGGTACAAATCCGGTGCCTGACTGCAGCGGTCCGGCGGCGTATCTCCTATCCGTTTCTTTTGCCTCCGGCTCTCCCTGCAGTCACACGTCTGAGGTACCGTCGTGCATAGGCGGCCATGGCCGGCCGGCATTCCGGATTTTCGGACAGGCTGCGTACCATCTCCGTGAGGTTCTCCTCTATCCATCCGATACGGGTGCGCAGGTCGTCCAGCAGTTCTATCTGCCAAATCTTGACGGCTACCGGTGTCTTTTCGTCCGTCAGCAGGTCGAAACATTTGCCTGCGAGTTCTTCGGCCTGCAGGGCGTCGGTAGCGACGGCACCGCGGCGGACCATGTCGCAGAGCATTTTGGAGTAGATGCGTTGTACGCTCGTATTGTCGGAACGCAGAAAATCCTCGAAAAAACGACGGAAGCGTGCCTCTATGGGGTGTGCATCCATCGTGTAGGCCCATTCGAGTGCCCATGCCGAGCGGAAAGCCACCTGTGCCTCGTCCGAGCGGGCGAGCTCCATGGCTTCGTCCCATAGCTTCTCCTCTGCGATGAGCCGGCCCAGCATACGGTTCGTCTGTTTGGTCAGACCGCCCGCGGACAGGATGCCTTGCAGCATCTCCTTATCAATCCGCTCTTGCGGCGGCGGACCAAGCTCTTCCCGGGCGGAACGGGCAGCGGTGGGGTATTCGGTTCGTTTGTAGATGCCTTTCATTTTCGTTTTGACATGATTTGACCGTGACCGGATAACGGACGATGCCGGCGACGTCCGACTGTCCGACCCGGACGGGTGTATGGCGCCGATTGGTGTCTCCGGTCGGACCTGGCCGTTCCGGTTCGATGCGGAGGCGTGCGGCTGACGCGTGCGGAGTCACTGGTGTTTTACCGCCGGTATTTCGTATGTGTGCATCTCTTTGGCCTCTTCCGTAGCGGGAAAGAGGGTGCGTGCCTCTTCGACGAGGGGTGCCGCATCTTTGTAGCGTGAGGAGAAATGCCCTATCAGCAACCGGCCGGCCTGGGCTTTCGCGGCGGTTTTTGCGGCCTGCAGGGCAGTGGAGTGCCCTGTCTCCCGGGCGAGCGCCCGTTCCGCGTCGGCAAAGGTGGCCTCGTGGTAGAGCAGGTTTACACCATGGACGATGTCCGCCACTTTGCCCGAAACCATCGTATCGCTGCAATATGCGTAACTGCGCGGTGCATAGGGGAGATAGGTCAGTTCGCCGTTGGGTATCGTGTAGCCGTTCGGTCCGGAAATGTCTTCGCCGCGCTTGGCGGCGGTTATCTGTGCGATACCGAGACCGTAGCGTTCGATGGCCTCCTTGTGTACGTTGAGCTCCGGCCTCTTTTCCCGGAAAAGATATCCTGCTGCCGGAACACGGTGTCGCAACGGGATGCTCCATACCTCCATGACACTGTTTTCGAATATCGGCAGGTGTTTTCGGGTATCCACCTCGCGATAGATTATCTCGAAGGGCAGGTTCGTGTCGAAGTAGCGGTAATGGTACTCCAGAACCTCACCCAGCGGAGCCGGCGCGAAGACCGTGAGGGGTGTCCGCCGTCCCATGAGCCCCATGGACGATATGAGCGGGAAGAGTCCGTAGACGTGGTCGCCGTGAAGGTGCGACAGGAAAACCGCGTTCAGCCTGAGGGGATGGATGCCGCATTCGATGAGTCTGGACTGCGTGCCCTCCCCGCAATCTACCAAATAAAACTGCTCATGCACGTTGAGTGCATGAGCAGAGTGGTGTCTTTGTATCGTCGGCCTTGCCGAACCGTTGCCGAGTACGGTCACTTTGAAAGTCATGGTACCATTGTTTGCGGCAGCCGGCCTGTCACGGGAATGTTCGCCCCGAACCCGGTGCGGCCCCCGATACGTTCGAGTCGTCGTTTATTCAGCTTTCTTGTCGCTCTCCGCTTCTTCGAGGCGTGCCTTGAGTTCGGCCAGTCCGGTGATGTCACCGAGCGTCGTCTTCTCTACCGCAGCGTTTATCTTCTTGACATTGGCTTTGGTAGCGTCGGCTGAAGCACGTTTCTCATCCTTGGCGGCCTTCTCCTCCGCGCGGCGTGCATCCTCGAAGGTGCGCGTGTGCGAGAGGGTGATGTGGCGCGTCATCTTGGAGAATTCCGTTACCTTGAAGGGAAGCGTTTCGCCTACCTTGGCGGTCGTGCCGTCTTCCTTGGCGAGCTGGCGCGAGGGCGCAAAGCCTTCGATGTTGTCGCCGAGCGAGACCACTGCGCCGCGGTCGGTCATTTCGGTGATGGTACCTTCGTGTACGGAATCAATCGGGAACTTGCTCTCGAACTCGTTCCACGGATTCTCTTCGAGTTGTTTGTGACCCAGACTCAGACGGCGGTTCTCCTTGTCGATGCCGAGCACTACGACATCGATATCGGCTCCTATCTGGGTGATTTCGGCCGGATGCTTGATTTTCTTGGTCCAGCTCAGGTCGGAGATGTGGATGAGGCCGTCGATGCCGTCCGCTATCTCTACGAAGATGCCGAAATTGGTGAAGTTGCGCACCTTGGCGGTGTGGCGCGAGCCTACCGGGTAGCGCTCTTCGATACCTTCCCACGGGTCGGAGGTGAGCTGCTTGATGCCGAGCGACATCTTCCGCTCCTCACGGTCGAGGGTGAGGATAACCGCTTCCACCTCGTCGCCTATCTTCATGAAGTCCTGTGCCGAACGCAGGTGCTGGTTCCACGACATCTCCGATACGTGGATGAGACCCTCTACGCCGGGTGCGATTTCGATGAATGCGCCGTAGTCGTACATCATCACGACCTTGCCCTTCACCACGTCGCCCACCTTGAGGTTCGGGTCGAGCGCTTCCCACGGATGGGGCGAGAGCTGCTTGAGGCCGAGGGCGATACGTTTCTTCGTGTCGTCGAAGTCGAGGATGACCACGTTGAGTTTCTGGTCGAGCTGTACGACCTCCTCCGGATGGTTCACGCGGCCCCAGCTGAGGTCGGTGATATGGATAAGTCCGTCTACGCCGCCCAGGTCGATGAATACGCCGTAGGAGGTTATGTTCTTGACCGTACCTTCGAGTATCTGACCTTTTTCGAGCTTGGACATGATTTCCTTCTTCTGCGCTTCGAGCTCCTCTTCGATGAGCGCCTTGTGCGATACAACCACGTTACGGAACTCCTGGTTGATTTTCACCACCTTGAACTCCATGGTTTTGTCCACGTACATGTCGTAGTCGCGGATGGGCTTCACGTCTATCTGTGAGCCGGGCAGGAACGCTTCGATGCCGAATACGTCCACAATCATACCGCCCTTGGTGCGGCACTTGATATAACCCTTGATTATCTCGTCGTTTTCGAGGGCCTGGTTCACCCTGTCCCAGGACTTGAGCTGGCGGGCATTCTTGTGCGAGAGCACCAACTGTCCCTTCTTGTCCTCGGCGCTTTCCACGTAAACCTCCACCTTTTCGCCTACCGCGAGTTCGGGGTTGTAGCGGAATTCGGCTATCGGGATGATACCCTCCGATTTGTAGCCGATGTTCACGATGACTTCACGCTTGGTGATGCCTACGACGGTACCTTCCACCACTTCGCCCACCTGTACGTTGGAGAGTGATTCGTCGTATTTCTGTTCTACGGCTTCCTTGTTGCCGCCGTACAGGTCGAGGTCGTTCTCGAACGCATCCCAGTTGAAGTCTTCGTTGGCCACTCGCTTCGGCGCCTCTTCTGCCGGCTTGGCTTCCTTGGCGGGTTTTGCCTCTTTCGCGGGTTTCGCAGGTTTGGCTTCCGCCTCCAGGGCAGCGTTCTCAACGGCTGCGCCCTCGATTACTTTGTTTTCTTCCATGTTTGTTTAAAATGTCTTGCAATTAAACAGTTAGACTTTATTTGTAAGCTTCCCTGGCGGGAAGGAACGCACAAAGATACGACTAAATACAAGTATTTCAATAGGAAGCAGGGAATTTTTCACAGTTTTCCGGCTCGCGGAAGCGGTACGTTCCTGTGGGCGGGAACCGGATGGTCGTGGGGCGGGAGCGGTATTCGGCCGGAGTCATTTCCAGCGTATGGGGCGGAACGGCTCCACGTTGACGGTGACCTGCGTTTCGGGGCCGTATTCCCGGCGGAGCAGCTCTTCGATTTCGGCAGTTACCAGGTGCGAGGCGTCTACCGTCATGTCGGGGCTGAGCCGGATGCTCATTTCGACGGCTATGCGGGTCCCCAGATTCCGTGCACGCAGTCGGTGGGGGTCTTGAATGCCGGATATGGACGATATCATCTCCAGGATACGGTGTTCTTCGGAAACAGGAAGCCGTTTTTCGAGCAGGTCGCCGAGATTGGGGATGACGAGTTCGATGCTGATTTTAACGATGAGGGCGCCTACCACAATGGCCGCCACCGGGTCCATGATGACCCATTTGCCTCCGAAGGCTCGGGCGGTGCCTATGCCGAGCAAGGTGGCTATAGAGGAGAATGCGTCGCTGCGGTGATGCCAGGCGTTGGCGATAACGGCCCGGCTCTTTACCCGTCGTCCCGTTCGGAGGGTGTACCGGTAGAGCCACTCCTTCGCCGCGATGGAGACGGCAGCGGCAACGACGGCTATCAGGCCCGGCCGCTGGAATGCGGTGCCGGAGAGTATCGAGCTGATGCGGTGTGCGCTGTCGACGAAGATGACGATGGCCACGCCGAGCAGCGCCAGACCGATGAGGACCGTCACGACCGTTTCGTGTTTGCCGTATTCGTAGCGCGGTTTCTCCTCTTTCGTCGCCGTGGGGGTGGTATTGACGGAGAGCAGGACGATGATGTCGGTGGCGAAGTCCGAAATGGAATGGATGGCATCGGCAAGCATGGCGCCGCTGCGTCCCAGGATTCCTGCGATGAGTTTGCCTGCCGACAGCAGGATGTTCACGAATATTCCGGTCAGCGTGACTCGGTATATTTCGTTCGGCCTGTACGTTTCCGACAGGGGTGCGGAACCGTTCGGGATTCCCGGTACCTCCGGGAGGATTGTTCGTCGTTTCATGTTTTTGTCCCGTCTCCAAAACAGGTACGGCGGCATTTCGGCC
>ENA-OPYE01001306-OPYE01001306.1-human-gut-metagenome-genome-assembly--contig:-NODE-1306-length-13754-cov-2.082050_pt1 | contig 13754 bp, 10 predicted proteins | sample MGYA00241063_ERZ501442 | MGnify/ENA primary metagenome ERZ501442 (study PRJEB25962, sample SAMEA1967055) | human gut metagenome | biome: human gut; feature: human-associated habitat; material: faeces... | reverse complement strand
AACCGGTCCGCATCTACCCACAAGACCCGACACCCTTATGTCGGCCATATCGCTGTGAACATCTACGGTCATATGCCCCTAATTGGACCAGCCGATGAGTTTCACACCATCGGCATGAGCCACAATTCCACTCACCGAGCAAAAGGTCTCATGGGTATCGCTACCCCATATTACAGAAGTAACCACGACATCGGCTCCATTGACACAACGAACAAAACACGACTCATAACCCGATGCCGCTATCGCACCCAACTCCAAATCCAAGTCCCCGAAAGAAAAAGAATACATTTCAGACACTTCTACCCGGCAAGTCTCATCTAATGTCAAATCCCTTATCTCGGCATCTCGAACCATACCGAACAAACCGGCCGAAATACGCTTATGGTCATCGCCATATCCTCCGACATCTTCTACCGGTATCACCGTCAAACCGCTAATCGTATGTCCGTTACCATCGAATACACCACTAAAATAGACACCGAACTTCCCGTCAGAAGGTGTTATCCATTTATGTGCCGACATATCTATATCGGCCGTCAACCGAACGGTTTTATCCGGATAATTCCACGACCATCTATTCATGGCCGCCCCCCAAGCAGCGAACTCCTCGGGCGTGGAAATAATCATCACATCGTTATCGAAATTCTTGTCAAGCCATTCTTCATCGTAATTCCCTTCATCGAACCACGAGTCCTCTTGCGCCGAAACAGGAAAAACCTCCACAGCCAAAACACTCAATAACACAATGAGAAAAAAACGATACGCAATCCTTTTCATATCACTCTACTATTTTCCTTAACCTACCGAACCTTCCAACGAGATCTGCAATAGTTTTTGCGCTTCAACGGCAAACTCCATAGGCAGTTTATTCATTACCTCTTTGGCATATCCGTTCACGATAAGACCTACGGCATCCTCGGTAGGGATTCCACGCTGGTTACAATAGAATATTTGGTCTTCGTTGATTTTCGAAGTAGTCGCTTCATGCTCTACCACGGCCGAATCATTCAGAATCTCCATATACGGGAAAGTATGTGCCCCGCAATCGGAACTCAACAACAAGCTGTCACACTGGGTAAAGTTCCTTGCATTCTCGGCACTCAGCAACACTTTCACGAGTCCTCGATAGCTATTCTGGCTACGACCCGCCGAAATACCCTTCGATACGATCGTACTACGGGTATTCTTCCCGATATGTATCATCTTCGTTCCTGTGTCGGCTTGCTGATAGTTATTGGTAAAAGCCACCGAATAAAACTCCCCGACCGAATGATCGCCCGCCAGCACACAACTGGGATATTTCCAAGTAATGGCCGACCCCGTCTCCACCTGCGTCCAAGAGAGCTTAGAGTGATCGCCTTTGCACATGCCTCGCTTCGTCACGAAATTATAGATACCGCCTTTCCCGTCCTTATCGCCCGGATACCAATTCTGCACGGTCGAATATTTCACTTCGGCACGATCATGCACTACAATTTCCACGATAGCTGCGTGCAATTGATTCTCATCACGCATAGGAGCCGTACAACCTTCGAGATAGCTCACATAGCTGTCGTCATCGGCAACAATCAATGTTCGTTCGAACTGTCCCGTATTAGCGGCGTTGATACGGAAATAGGTAGATAATTCCATAGGACACCGGACTCCTTTGGGAATATAAACGAACGAGCCGTCACTGAATACGGCCGAGTTAAGCGCTGCAAAAAAATTGTCCCGATACGAAACGACCGAGCCTAAATAACGTTTCACCAAATCGGGATAATCTTTCACCGCCTCGCTGAACGAGCAGAAAATCACACCCAATTCGGCCAGTTTTTCCCGGAAAGTCGTCCGTACCGACACACTATCCATCACCGCATCGACCGCTATACCCGACAGTTTCATCTGTTCTTCGAGCGAAATTCCCAGCTTGTCGAATGTCTTGCGTAGCTCAGGGTCCACTTCATCGAGGCTTTTCGGAGCCTCTTTGGTCTTGGGAGCAGCATAATAACTGATAGCCTGATAATCTATATCGGGAATATTCAAATGAGCCCAATGCGGCATTTCGAGCGTTTTCCAGTAAGCGTATGCTTTCAGACGGAATTCAAGTAACCATTCCGGCTCCTTTTTCTTCTCCGAAATATGGCGGATAATATCCTCGTTCAATCCGGTAGGAATAATATCTGTCTCTATATCGGTTACAAATCCGTATTTATAATCGTTAGTAGTAACGTCGTTTAATATTTCATTCGAATTATCCTGTTTCATTTTTAATCTGCTTTACAATTTTCACAACAGAGATACGGCTCGTTGCATATCGAATAAGGTATAAACAATCCCCTCGTCGGTTTGGTTTCCGAAACGAACTGCTCTTGTGCCATCGAAAAGAGCAACGGAGCTACACGCAATGTATATCCATAGAACTGTGACGAAGCCGTCTCTTTTTCCGGAATCAGTTTACCCTTAGGATCAATAATATGGACGAGATTAAGCACTATACTCAATATGACCAAATATTTGACGGCGCCGAACAAAGCCCCGGCCAATCTATCGAGCCACCCCAATGCCACATGATGCGTAATGTGATGTATCAGCCTCATCAGTTGAACGCATATAATGTAAACGATAAGGAACAATAACGAATATGCGATAACCCGGCTTACACCCTCAGGCAAATCGAACATCTCCCTCAACAATGCAGAGAACGAACCTCCGAAAAACCGGGCGACGACCATACCTGCGATAAACCCGCCCAACGAACCTACCTGACGGATAACCCCTTTGATGAGTCCGTACAGAAAACCTACAACGGCGATCAATAGGATAGTAAAATCAACATAATTCATCTTTCACACTCCCGATTCTTAACCCTGCAAAATTACTTTTTTATTTTGAATACTCCGTATTTCGTCTTATTACCCGTCAAAGGCGATAACAAAGGCTGCCCCGTACCTACGAGGCAGCCTCTCTATTCCCGAAAAACGTTTCTTTCTTAAAGCGTCTTTTTCACTTCTACCTCCTCATAAGCCTCTACGAGATCGCCTATCTTAACATCGTTGTAGTTCGTGATGTTCAATCCGCATTCAAATCCCGTAGTCACCTCTTTAACATCGTCTTTGAAGCGTTTCAGAGAGCCCAAATCTCCGCTATAAATCACGATACCGTCTCGTATCAAACGTATCTTGCTCGACCGTTTCAGCTTACCTTCTTTCACGATACAGCCGGCAACCGTACCGACTTTCGTGATATGATAAGTTTCCAAAACCTCGGCCGTACCCAATATCTCCTCTTTGATTTCGGGAGACAACATACCTTCCATAGCCGATTTAACCTCCTCGATAGCATCGTAGATGATCGAATAGAGACGTATATCGACTCCTTCTTTCTCGGCCAATCGGCGAGCAGCCACGGAGGGTCTCACTTGGAATCCGATGATAATAGCATTGGATGCGGCGGCCAACGTAATATCCGATTCGGATATTTGTCCTACGGCCTTATGCAATACATTGATTTGTATTTCGGGGGTGGATAGTTTGATAAGCGAATCGCTCAAAGCCTCCACCGATCCGTCCACATCGCCCTTCACAACCAAATTCAACTCTTGGAAATTGCCGACAGCTATACGACGACCTATATCGTCGAGAGTCAATAACTTGTGAGTACGCAAGCCCAATTCGCGCTGCAATTGTTCGCGTTTATTGGCAATCTCGCGTGCCTCTTGCTCCGTATCCATCACATGGAACACATCACCTGCCTGAGGAGCACCGTTCAAACCGAGAATCTGAACGGGAGCCGACGGACCGGCAACTTCGATACGGGCATTTCTTTCGTTGAACATAGCTTTTACCTTTCCGTGATTGGTTCCCGCCAACACGACATCGCCTTTATGCAAAGTCCCGTTTTGCACCAATACGGTAGCAACATATCCACGCCCTTTATCCAATGTGGACTCGATAATCGAACCGGTAGCCCTCCGGTTGGGATTCGCTTTTAAGTCGAGCAATTCGGCCTCCAACAAAACCTTTTCCATCAATTCATGTACTCCGGTTCCTTTTTTAGCCGAAATCTCCTGCGACTGATATTTACCGCCCCAATCTTCTACGAGGTAGTTCATATTAGCCAACTCCTCTTTAATCTTGTCAGGATTGGCATTCGGCTTATCGATCTTATTGATAGCGAACACAATGGGAACACCGGCTGCCGAAGCATGATTGATGGCCTCCACAGTTTGGGGCATTACATTGTCGTCGGCAGCGACGATAATAATGGCGATATCGGTCATTTGAGCTCCGCGGGCACGCATAGCCGTAAATGCCTCGTGACCCGGAGTATCGAGGAAAGTGATACGACGTCCATCTTCCAATTTCACATTATATGCACCGATATGCTGAGTGATACCTCCGGCTTCCCCGGCAATCACATTCGAATTGCGAATATAGTCGAGCAATGAAGTTTTACCATGATCCACGTGTCCCATCACGGTCACAACAGGAGGACGAGATGTCAAATCTTCTTCCCTATCCTCTTCTTCATGAATAGCCTCGACCACCTCGGCGCTTACATATTCGGTCTTAAAACCGAATTCTTCCGCAACGATATTGATCGTCTCGGCATCAAGACGCTGATTGATCGACCCCATCATGCCGATACTCATACAGGTAGCGATAACCTCGTTCACCTGAACATTCATCATCGAAGCCAAATCGTTTGCCGTAACAAACTCCGTCAGCTTCAACACTTTACTTTCAGCTTCCTCCATTTCGGCGAGTTCACGTTCGCGATTCGAGAAAGCCTCGCGTTTTTCCTTACGCCATTTGGCCGATTTCTTCTGTCCTTTTGTATTATTGGTGAGGCGAGCCAATGTCTCTTTTATCTGCTTTTGTACATCTTCCTCGCTCACCTCGGCCTTTATAGGACGTTGTTTTTGTTTATTCGGTCTATTTCCTCCGTTATTTTTACCATTTCCTCCACGGGAGGGTTGTCCACCCATCGATGAAATGCTTTTCGATATATCTACCTTTTCTTTACTGATTCGTTGACGCTTCCTACGTTCACCACCTTGCTGATTAGCATCGTCGCCACCGGCAGCCTTGTGTGATTCTTGTCTCTGTTTCTCTTTACTCTCCCGTTCTTTACGTTTTTCCTCTTTCGTCTTTTTCTTCGGACGAGTCTGTTGATTCAACGCATCGAGATCTATTTTACCGACGACATTGATATTCGAGGTAAACGCCGGACGATTAATGGTAAACACCTCGTCTTCACGGGATTCCTCAACTTCCTTTTCTTCTTTAACCTCTTGCTCGACAACCGCCTCTTTTACTTTCGGTTCAACTATTTGAGGTTCTGGGTTCGATTGAGAGACAACCTCTTGTTTAGGTTCAGCGACCGGCTTGTTCTCTTCTTCGGCAGGCTTCACTTCTTCACGGACCGACACCGCCGGCTCTGATTTTTCCTCTTTCGTTTTCACTTCGGCCTTGTTCTCCTCCGATTTAACCGGCTCTTTTTTCTCTACCGGACTTTCCTTTTTATGTTCGGACGACTTCGGACGATTCAACGCGTCGAGATCTATTTGACCGACCACTTTCGGGCGTTGTGTCTCGGGAATAATTGTTTTCAGCTCCTTCGGTTCTTCCTTTATTGCCGATGAAGAATTCCCCTCCCCCGATTCGGTAGCCGATGTCGCCTTGCTCTTTTCCTTATGACGTTCAAGACTAATGCTCTCCGATTCGAGTTTCAAATTTTTGTCCTTACTGAACTCCTTGACAAGCAGTGCATACTGTTCGTCGGTTATCTTGGTGTTAGGGTTAGCTTCAACCGTAAAACCTTTCTTTTGAAGAAATTCGACCGCCGTCTGAATTCCTACATTCAAGTCTCTTGCTACTTTATTTAACCTTATCGACATACTCAGTTTTAGTTTATAAATAATGGAAGAATTAAAGATGCCTCCGACAAAGGCACAAAGACCGCATTGTATCGGTCCCGAAAACGGATTACTCTTCAAACTCCGCTTTCAAAATAGCGAGAACTTCGTCCACGGTGTTCTCTTCGAGGTCGGCTTTCTCGATCAATGTTTCACGAGGCAACGCAAGCACACTCTTCGCAGTAGCGCATCCGATACCTTTCAAGGCCTCGATCACCCAGTCGTCGATTTCGTCGCTGAATTCGTCGAGGTAAATGTCCTCCTCTTCTTCCTCGTCTATATCTCTGTAAACATCGATATTGTAACCCGTAAGCATGCAAGCCAACTTAATATTCAAGCCGCCTTTACCGATAGCCAACGAGACCTCCTCAGGTTTAAGAAATACCTCTGCTTTCTTCTCCTCTTCATTCAACCGAATCGAAGAAATCTTGGCCGGACTCAAAGCGCGTTGTATAAACAGTGATGGATTGGCCGTGTAATTAATGACATCGATATTTTCATTGCGCAATTCCCGGACAATACCATGTATACGCGAACCTTTCACACCCACGCAAGCTCCTACCGGATCGATACGATCGTCATACGATTCAACGGCAATTTTAGCACGCTCTCCCGGAATACGGGCAATCGCTCTTATCAAAATCAAACCGTCGTGAATTTCGGGCACTTCGAGCTCGAAAAGACGGCGAAGAAATTCATTGGACGTGCGGGATACCAAAATTTTAGGATTGTTGTTCTTGTTATCGACTTCCAACACGACAGCCCGCACGGTCTCACCCTTCCGGTAAAAATCCGAAGGTATCTGTTCGGCTTTCGGCAGCAACAACTCATTACCGTCGTCATCGATCAACAACATCTCCTTTTTCCAAATCTGGTAAACTTCGGCACTTACCAACTCACCTATTTTATCTTTATATCTATTGTAAATGGCATCTTTTTGCAAATCGAGAATCTTCGAAGCCAGCGTTTGGCGCGAGTTCAAGATAGCTCGACGACCGAATTTCTCGAAATGCACCTCGTCGGTCATCTCCTCGCCAACCTCGAAATCGGGGTCGGTTTTCCGAGCCTCCGACAAAGAAACCTGCAAATTACTGTCGGTCACCGCTCCGTCTTCCACAATCTCACGGTTACGCCATATTTCGAAATCCCCCTTCGTCGGATTCACGATTATATCGAAGTTTTCATCGGTCCCGAACATCTTTGCCAATACGTTGCGGAAAGATTCTTCCAGCACACTAATCATCGTAGTTATTTCGATGTTCTTCAACTCTTTGAACTCTGCAAAGGTATCGACCATGCTAACGGGTTCCTCTTTTTTTGCCATATTATTTAAATCTGATTAGATATTTTGTATATTTTACTTCATCATATCCAAAAGCGAGGTCTTCCTCGACCTCCACTTTTCGTTTACTGGTTTCGCTCTTTACTTTCTTGGTTATCGTCACGACAAATTTCTCCGAATCGGCACTTTTCAATATCCCCGAAAGTTTCATGCCGTTTTTGGTCAACAATTCCACTTCCTTGCCTATATTTTTCTTGTACTGTCCGAGGACTTTGAACGGAGAGGTAATCCCTGCCGACCCAACCTCCAATTCATAATCTTCGACATCTCGGTCGAGCTTCGATTCCAAAAAACGATGTAACGCCACGCAGCGATCTATATCCACACCCTCCTCGTTGTCTATTTCCACGACAATCACATTATCGGGTTTTACTTGTACATCGACTACGAAACAGTCGCTTCCGGTCAACCCTTCTTCAACAAATGCCTCTATTTCTTTTTTATCTATCATAACGACTCTATGCAAAGAAAAAAACGAGGGGACATCATTGCCCCCTCTTCCATTCCAACCGCCACAAAGATAGCACAATATTATATAATACGCAACTCCACAGATTCCCTACGAACCAAAATAGGATAATTCGCACCTAAAATTTAAATATTTTTCAACAAATATATTCTTATTTAATATAATAAAAATACAAAAGAACGCAATTGTTTCCGCAACAAAAGTTCTCTGCCCCCACAATAACGATTACACAAAGCATGAAACAATGGACTGTGATCCATATATTTTAGATGAGCGAGCTCATGGCAAATAACATAATCAATCAACTCTTCGGGTAGGTACATCAAATAAAACGACAACTGTATCTCTCCCCGACGGGTACAATGCCCCAACTTTCGCCGCCCGCGACCTATCGTCACCGAAACCACTGGCAACCCCAATCTCAACGAGATTTGATTCAGCCTCCGAGGTAAAACCTCTTGCGCTCTTCTGTAAACGAAACGCCCCACTCCCCGCGACAACGTTTTCCGTACATTCGTCTCATTCAAATCGATTCCCGGAGGACAAAACACCTGTAAACAATCACCCTCATACCAAAATAAAAACTTATTCGACACACCCGGCAATAAACATATATCCATAGCAAGGAATACTATCGCCCGTAGACAAAACTCGATTTTTCCGTATCGTCACGCTTCGAGACACCAACACCTTCAGTTTTTCACGGTTATCGTCCACTGCCGATTTCACCCGGTTTACAGCATATCCTTCCGGGCAAGTAATCTGCAAACCATTATCCTTTACTCTAAATATCAAACGGCACGCCCGACTATCCGAACGAATATAAATCCCCCCGAATTCCTCGTCTCGATAAACAAACATCTACTTTCTCCTTTTCCATTTGCGAAGATAATGGAATTGGAACACATGAACAAAATCGAACAAAAATGACTCGATCGATAATTAGTCGGGATATCGGCTTAATAGAAAATCAGAGGTGATTCTCTTTTAACTTCTCTCTTGTATTCACAGACAGATATGAAAAGGAATATTCGAAGCGGCATTATAGTCCTCTTCCCTTCCGCGTTTCGTAGCCTTACGGGGTGTTTTGCAACGACAAAAATCGAAGCAGGGAAGAAAGCGAAATTCATACCAATCTCTCCCACTGTGTTACGCAGAGATATAGCGGGAGTGCTCGAAAAGCGGAAGAGCTAAATCAAGAAAAACACAAAAAGGTGTTAACGACAGAATACTATTAACCTCCTGCCCTGCGCACGCATATGCGATAGGGGAGGTGGCCGGAGGGGTAAAAAAACAGGGGAAAAATATAAAATCTACCCTTAGTCAAAACGAGAAATACCACTTTTAAACCTCTCCCTCTGTGTTTCCGTAAGGGAATATAGGGGGAGTGCCCGTAGGGCGAGGGGTTAAATTCTACAATCAAAAAATCCTATACCCCAAAAACGATGACAGCCTTTTCAATCTCTGCGCAAAAATTACCGTTCCTTCGGCAAACTCTCTACATCACAGCAAGAAAAGTGCAAAGAACCGATAACTCCAAAAATATAAATATCTCCCTCTTTTTCCTAAAAAAGTTCGATCATGCCATAAACAACAGACATACCGGTTCTACATTTGCCTGAAAAAACAAACGTATGGAAACACAAGAACAGATTCTGAAAGAACAACGATTGAGAATAGAAGTGTTGAGACATCGACTCCTATTACGTTATTACGAACTGCTGCTCTCGTTAGACGTACTGACACAAGCTGCGGAAGTAAAAACTTTGATGGGCTACATCAACACCCTCGAACGATATGCCAAGCGATTCGAGAATAAACCCTCGAAGAAAGAAGCCGGGAAGAAAGGACGGAAAAATACGGCCGACGAGACGACTGCCGATGATATCCACCCCGAAGCCTCTATCTCTCTATCCGAACACGCAAAGGAACTCTTCGATATGATGGATCTTGACGACAATCTGCCATCGGAAGAAAACGAATTGCCTGCCGACATCGATGACTTCCTGAAAGCCGGATATGCCCGTTTTCTCGAACAGCAAAAACTACGAGCCCATAAAAATACGCCACATATCTATCCCGATAAAATGTAAGCATATCGACACCCCTCATCATAAAAGGAACACTGAAATCCTCATGAGGACAAAAAATATTCAAACATAAAAACAGGGTATCAGAGCTATAAAATAAAAAGAAAAAAAACAACTCTGACTTTCAACTATTTACCGAACAAGGCACGATATTTATACAGCAAATCGCTGTACTGCGACAAATGTCTGATGGGTAACAGCGATACCGGAGAGTAGCAATCGACATGAATACGATAATAATCGCCATATCCGTTTTGCAACGCCTTGTCGAGATAGGAAATCGACTTGTCGACATCAAAACCGGCATACATGCAGGCTAAATAAAAATAATCGATATTACGAACCGACCCGGAAGCCAAAAGCGAACGCTCCCACTCCTCGGCCTGTTTTTTCAAATGAAGTCTCGCAAATGCGATTCCTTTCAAATTATCGCCATAAGCGGCAAACGTACCGTCCAAGCTAAGCACTTTGCGGTAATCCGCCTCAGCAGCTGTACGATTTTCCATACCATATTCTTGCGTATAAGCCCGTGCCAAATAGGAATACGGTTCATCGGGAGCTGCGATGACAGCCTCGTTATAACAACTTATCGCCTGTACGAAGTCGCCTTCGTCATAGGCAATCATTCCCCTTTCCAGACAAATCGCCACATTCGACGGGTCATATACCGCCGCTTGCCGAACAGCTTGTTCGGCGGCAACAAGATTGCCGTCTCCCCTCTCGATTTCAGACAACAATCGATAATATTCGGCATTCTGCGAATCTTTCTCTATCGCTCTTTTTATATCGGCTCTCGCTTCGTCGAATCGGGTCAACCTCGACAGACAAAAGGCCCGGTTATAATAGACCGTATGAAAATTGAAAAAGTTCTCCTCCACGATCGTATTCCAATCACGCAGAGAAGATGCATAATCATAATGGTCTTTATAAATGGTGGCACGCACATAATAAAGCATACCCTGCCGGGGAGAACGTTCGATATTCCGATTCAACCCTTCGATAACGCCGTTATACGACTCGTTACTATAAGCGACCAGCTTTTGTATCGCTCCCGAATGCCCGTCATCGAGCGAGACGGCATAGACCAAATCATCGACTGCTTCGGGCATCATGTCCATCTCCTTATAAATCTCGCTGCGCTCCAAATAAATCTTCGGATCTTTGGGCGAGAGATTGACAGCCTGAGCTAATAAATCTTTCGCTCTCACCGGCTGGCCGGTATGAGCCTCGACTCGCGCCAACCCCATAAATGCGCTTTGACTGCGGGTATCCATGCGCAACAAATGGTTATAGTCGATTTTAGCCATATCGTATTGTCCCAACCGGCACAGCAGATCTCCCCGGTCTTTCAGAGCCAACCGATGGTTAGGGACTAATCGTAAAGCACTGTTCAAATCGGTCAAAGCAGACTTGGTCTCTCCCCTTTCCGACAGAATCTTGGCTCTCAACAAATAAGCCTGTGCCAAATCGTCCTTCTCTTTTCGAGGAAAATATTTAATCGCATTGTCGATATCCGACAAAGCCTTTTTCATATCCCCCTGTCCGAAATAAGCCATAGCCCGGCTATAATACGTTCTGTAATCCTGTGGATTGGCAGCCAATTCCTCGGCATATACCTCCATCATGGCTTTCACCAAATCATCGTTTTCCGTCGCATGAAGAGCAAACGACGACGTGAAAAAACAAAATAAGATACCCCCTATAAAACACCTGAGTCGAGAAACCATTGTCAAACAGCTTTTATATGTTACTTATCTTTACTACCCAAAGACATTACAGCCTGCCGAATGCACACTAACCTTGTCAGCAAGCCTTCCAAAAGATCCAACGGCAACATATTGGCTCCGTCCGATTTAGCTTTACACGGTTCGGGGTGAGTCTCCATAAACAACCCATCGACACCCACAGCGATACCTGCCCGGGCGATAGTCTCTATCAATTCCGGCATTCCTCCGGTCACGCCTGAATCTTGATTGGGCCTTTGCAACGAATGGGTAGCATCGAGAATAACCGGGAAACCGAACTTCTGCATAATCGGAATGCCCCGATAGTCGACCAACAGATCTTGATAACCGAAAGAAGTTCCCCGTTCTGTAATCATCACATCGTTATTCCCCGCATCCACGACCTTTTGAGCGGCAAACTTCATGGCCTCGGGCGACAGGAATTGGCCTTTCTTGATATTCACCACTCGCCCTGTTTTTGCAGCAGCCACCAACAAATCGGTCTGGCGGCACAAAAATGCCGGAATTTGCAACACATCGACATACTCGGCAGCCATCTTAGCCTCCTCGGCCGTATGAATATCGGTAACGACAGGTATTTTGTATGTATCGGCGACTTTCCGTAATATTTTCAAAGCCTTCTCATCGCCTATCCCGGTAAACGAATCAAGGCGAGAACGGTTGGCCTTGCGATAAGAGCCCTTGAAAATATAGGGTATCTGCAACGATTCTGTTATCCCGACGATCTTTTCCGCAATATCCATCGCCATGTACTCTCCTTCTATGACACAAGGACCTGCCAACAGAAAGAAATTACCGCTATCGGTATATTTAAGATTTTCGAGTTTCATTATTTCGATTTTAACTGATTCAACACTTGTATCGTATGGCAGGCAACTACTCCGGCCGTTTCCGTACGCAACCGGCTCTGCCCCAACATCACCGGCTGAAATCCACAAGCAATAGCTTGCTCTACCTCTTCGAGGCTGAAATCGCCCTCAGGACCTATCAAAATCAAAGCATTCTCTCCCGGGCGATATACCTCGGAGAGTTCTTTCCGCTCGCCCTCCGCATAGCAATGAGCAATGAATTTCTGTCCATCGAAAGGACGGGCGACAAAGTCCGAAAAGGCCTCCATTTCGGACAATCGGGGCAAAACAGCTTTTAAGGATTGCTTCATCGCCGAAATCAGAATTTTGTTCAGACGATCGAGTTTTAACTCTTTCCGTTCAGAGAATCGGCATTTCAACAAAGCAATCGAATCAATGCCTATCTCCGTGACTTTTTCGGCAAACCACTCCATTCTATCGAGATTCTTCGTCGGCGCAATCGCTACATGCACTTGTGCCCGCCACGGATTGGGAACTTTCGATTTTTTCAATATCCGTATGCCACAACGCTTCGGATGCACCAGAACGATTTCGGCCAGATATTTATTTCCTCCCCCATCGACAATTCCAATCTCGTCACCTTCGCCCATACGCAAAACTCTGACACAATGCTGGCTTTCCGCCTCAGGGAGCTCATGCACACTTTCAATATCGGGAGCATAAAATATCTGCATAGGACCTCGTTAAAAGATTAAACTTTCTCTGCCTTGACTTTGGCTTGATGTTTATAGTGGAACGTCAATGCAAACAAAATACCGATTACACAAGCATAAGCCGCAAAGATAGTCCAACATGCCGGCCAGTCGGTCACCACGCCATTCTCGCTATGATAAGCGATAACCAACCCAGCACCGTAACCGCCCACGATAGAGCCCAGTCCATTCGTCATCATCATGAAGATACCCTGAGCACTGGCTTTTATGGAAGCGGGAGCCTCATCGGCAATGAAAAGAGAACCCGACACATTGAAGAAATCGAAGGCCATACCATATACGATCATCGATAATACCAAGAATACGACCGGGAAGCCCTCGGGACCGCCGATTGCGAAGAATCCAAAACGCAATACCCATGCCATGAAACTGATGATCATCACCCTCTTAATACCGTATCGGCTCATAAAAAACGGTATCGCCAGAATAAAAAGAGTTTCCGATACCTGAGAAAGAGAAGAGAGTATGACCGAATATTTCACAGCCCAAGCCTCGGGGTGAGTCGCCTTGAAGCTATCGAGAAAAGGAACGCCATACATATTGGTCACTTGAAGGGCTGCCCCCAACAAAAAAGAGAAAAGCAAGAATACGGCTGTACGGTAATTCTTAAACAAGACCAAAGCATCC
>ENA-OPYE01001296-OPYE01001296.1-human-gut-metagenome-genome-assembly--contig:-NODE-1296-length-13859-cov-4.460446_pt1 | contig 13859 bp, 6 predicted proteins | sample MGYA00241063_ERZ501442 | MGnify/ENA primary metagenome ERZ501442 (study PRJEB25962, sample SAMEA1967055) | human gut metagenome | biome: human gut; feature: human-associated habitat; material: faeces... | reverse complement strand
TCAGCGACAAGTTCAGGACAGTGGAAGATATAGGCAGCATGCTGATACAAGGGCATGACGACGACCAGCTCCGCATGCGCGACATCGCCCGCATCGAGAAAGGATACGAAGAACCTACCCGCAACGAACTGTTCTTCGACAGCGAACGGGCGCAGGGAATCCTCATCGCAGCTTCCAGCGGTTCGGACATCGTGAAAGTGGGCGCTGCCGTAGAAAAGAAGCTGGCGCAACTGAAAGAAAGCCGCCTGCCCGCAGGCGTGGAGTGCCACAAGGTATTCTATCAGCCCGAACGTGTGGGAGCCTCTTTGGGTACTTTCGTCATCAACCTGATAGAGTCCGTCATCATCGTTGTGGTAATCCTGATGCTGGCTATGGGCTTCAAGAGCGGAATCATCATCGGCATCAGCCTCATTGTCACCGTATTCGGTTCGTTCCTGTTCCTGTACACGGCAGACGGAACCATGCAGCGTGTATCGCTTGCCGCTTTCGTGCTGGCAATGGGTATGCTGGTAGATAATGCCATTGTCATCGTAGACGGCATACTGGTAGACCTGAAAGCCGGCAAAAACCGCATGGAGGCAATGACAGCCATCGGCCGCCAGACGGCAATGCCCCTGTTGGGCGCCACACTGATAGCCATCATCGCTTTCCTTCCCATCTTCCTGTCGCCGGACACTGCCGGGGTATACACCCGCGACCTGTTCATCGTACTGGCGGTGTCCTTACTGCTGAGTTGGGTGCTGGCGCTGGTGCACGTGCCGCTGATGGCAAACCGCAAGCTGCACCCTGCCGTTGAAGTCAGCGCCACCGGAAAGCGCGAATACAAGGGACGTACCTATGCCCTGCTGCGCACCGCCCTCTACTTCGGACTGGCACATCGCTGGAGCGTCGTACTGGCGATGCTCACCCTGCTGGGACTTTCCATTTTCGGCTACGGCTACATGCGGCAGGGTTTCTTCCCTGATATGGTGTACGACCAGCTCTACATGGAGTACAAGCTGCCCGAAGGCAATAACTCCACCCGCGTGGCACGCGATTTAAGGGAGATAGAATCCTACCTGAAAACACGCAAGGAGATTACCCATGTCACCGCCTCTGTCGGCGGCACGCCGGGACGCTACAACCTGGTGCGCAGCATCGCCAATCCGTCCTTGTCGTACGGCGAACTGATTATAGACTTCACCTCTCCTGACGACCTGGTAGAGAATATGGATGAGATACAGGAATACCTGACACGGCGTTATCCGGATGCTTACATCAACCTGAAACGCTACAACCTGATGTTCAAGAAGTACCCTATCGAAGCGCAGTTCATGGGGCCCGACCCTGCCGTACTGCACCGCTTGGCCGACAGCGCGCGGTACATTATGGAACACACGCCGGAAGTCCGCCTCATCACCACCGACTGGGAACCGCAGATACCCGTACTCTCCATCGAGTACGACCAGGCAGCCGCCCGCGCGCTGGGTCTCAGCCGCAACGATGTAAGCATGTCCCTGCTTTCCGCCAACGGCGGCATACCCATCGGGTTCTTCTACGAAGGCATCCACCGCGACAACATCTACCTGAAATGTCTGGACGAGGAAGGAAAGCCGATAGAAGACCTCGGCAATACGCAGGTATTCTCCGCCCTGCCCTCGCTGAACGGACTGCTGAACGAGGAAACCATGGTGAAACTGAAGGCAGGTACACTGAGCAAGGAAGAACTGGTGGAAAGCCTCATGGGAAGCACCCCGCTGAAACAAATCAGCAAGCGCATCGACATCCGCTGGGAAGACCCCGTCGTTCCACGCTATAACGGACAGCGCAGCCAGCGCGTGCAATGCTCTCCCGCTCCCGGCATAGAGACCGAAAAGGCAAGGCAGATTATCGCCCGCCGGATAGAACAGATAGAGCTTCCGCAAGGCTATACCCTGCATTGGCAGGGCGAGAAGAGCGCCAGCGACGAGTCCATGGAGTATCTGTTCAAGAACTTCCCGCTTGCCATCATCCTGATGATTGCCATTCTTATCATGCTGTTCAAGGACTACCGCAAGCCGATTATCATCTTCTGCAGTCTGCCCATGCTGCTTGTGGGAGTGGTGGCTGTGATGCTGCTTACAGACAAGACGTTCAACTTCGTGGCAATCGTGGGTACACTGGGACTGATAGGCATGCTTATCAAGAACGGCATCGTGCTGATGGATGAAATCACCCTTCAGCTCAACCAAGGGGTAGAACCCATTACGGCACTGGTGGACAGCGCCCAAAGCCGTCTCCGTCCTGTGACCATGGCTGCGCTGACCACCATTCTGGGTATGATACCGCTGCTACCCGACGCGATGTTCGGTTCGCTGGCGGCTTCCATCATGGGCGGCCTCACATTCGGAACGCTGATAACACTCCTGTTTATCCCTGTACTATACGCATTATTCTTTCATATAAAAAACGAACAATAATGAAAAAGACAACATTCATCCTCGCCGCCCTGCTCTCCGCTGCCTGCATCTCCGCCCAAGAGACGCTGACACTGGAACAATGCAGGGAAATGGCGCTGAAATACAATAAAGAAATGCCAGCCGCTGCCAGACAAACGGAAAGTGCACGCTACACCGCAAAGAGCTATAAGGGCAACTTCTTCCCCAACTTCAGCCTCAGCGGTACGGGTATCTACAGTACATCAGACGGCAGCCTCGGCATAGCCGGCGGCAATCTGCCTACTTTCCTGCCCGATGCCACGGGGCAATTCCTTCCCAACAAGGGGTTCGCCTACTTCCCCGGAATAGACCTGAACTACAAGATAGGCATGGTATATATGGGCGGCATACAAGTGGAACAGCCGCTCTACATGGGCGGTAAAATCCGTGCGGCATACAAAATGTCCCTGCTGGGTAAGGAAATGGCACAGTTGAGCGAGACGCTTACAGCCTCGGAAGTCATTGTAAAGACAGAGCAGGCATACGCACAAGTCATCAAAGCCAAAGAGATGAAGAAAGTGGCCGACAAATACAATGCCGTGCTCACGGAACTGATGAAGAACGTGGAAAGCGCCCATAAACACGGCCTCAAGCCCCAGAACGACGTGCTGAAAGTACAGGTAAAGCTGAACGAAAGCGAACTCAACATCCGCAAGGCCGACAATGCGCTGCGCCTGGCCACCATGAACCTCTGCCACTACATCGGCAAACCGCTGACGGCAGATATACGCACCGCCGATACTTTTCCCGAAGTGGCACAGGACATCCGGCTGCAAACAGCCGACATCTCCGCCCGCCCCGAATATGCCATACTGAACCAGCAAGTGGCCATCGCCAAGCAGCAGGTGAAACTGAACCGCAGCGAACTCCTGCCCAAAATCGGCGTGAAAGGTTCGTACGACTACATCCACGGCTTGGAAATCAGCGACCAGGACCTGTTCGACGGCGGCAGCTTCTCTGTGCTTCTGAACGTAAGCGTACCGCTCTTCCACTTCGGTGCAAACAGCAATAAAGTACGTGCAGCCAAAGCCAAACTGGAGCAGGCGCGCCTCGAACAGGAGAACATGAACGAACAGATGCTGCTTGAGCTGGCACAATCCGTCAACAACCTCGACGAAGCCCGGCTGGAAAGCACCATTGCCGAACGCTCCCTGCAACAGGCGGAAGAGAACATGAGAGTGAGCCGCAGCCAATACGACGTGGGACTGGAAACCCTGTCCGACCACCTGGAAGCGCAAGCTCTGTGGCAGCAGGCGTACGAAACCAAAGTCGATGCACGTTTCCGGCTGTACCTGAACTACATCACTTATTTAAAGGCAACGGGAACGCTGCTGAAATGAAAACGTACATATATCAGATTACAGACAATTAGAAAATATATAAGGAGACCGGCAAAGAATAAAATAACGGATATTCTTGCACCCTACCAACAAAATGTAAAATTATTTATTCGCCTCCCAAGCGACACACCTTATACTCGACAGGGAAAATGTTTTATCAGAAGCATTTTCCCTGTTTTGCTACCGGTAAGCCCCGTTATACCGTCCCCCCAGACATCCTTTCCACGAAAAAGCGCATTTTTTTAAAATCTTTTGGTAAAAATAAAACCATCTATAGAAAAATAATATATATTTGTTGCTATAAGCGTCGTATTCAGAGATAATACGGACAAGCAAAGCAAACAAACAAATATATACAGCCGCTCCACACAGCAATGTTTATCGGAAAAATGTAACAATCTTTTCGACAGCGGCCAAACCATTCGTCTTATGAATGTTCTTAATAAAAGTGCGAAAAGCATTATTATTGGCTGGGTGATACCTTTTATAATCATTCCATATTGCCATGCCCAGCAAGAAAGAAGAACGTATGTTCCCGCCCAACCGATGGAACTTCATTTTCGTTTCGACCGGACGTTGCCCGACAGCGGATACATGGATAATATACATGTCTTCAATGCTCTGGACAGCCTGTTTTCCAGCCATGATACCGTTTCACAAAAGATAAGTTCCATACATATCCTCGCTTTTGCTTCTCCCGATGGCAATACCACCTACAACGAGCAATTGGCAGAACGCAGAGCGATAAACATCAAGAACTATCTGATACGTAAATTTCCCCATATCGATACCTGCCGCATACACACTTGTCCGCAAGGAGAAAACTGGCAAGGACTGCGGCGTCTTGTCGACGAAAAACGCCATCTCCCCCACCGTGGGCAGATACTGTACATCATCGACAACAGCAATACCGGCATCCAACGCAAAAAAGCCCTAAAGCTGCTGGAGAGTGCTTCCATCCACCCGCATATCCGTGCCCGGATATTACGTAGCCTGCGTTCGGCCATCCTGCAGATAGATTGGGAAAAAACAGTACGTCTGCCGGCATACCCCGGATACCTTTGCCTTCAAGATACCGTCCCGAATCTCTTTCGGAATGTAGAGTATCCGCTACCGGCCAGCATGGAAATTCCCGACAGGTTTCTGCCTGCTTCCGGTTCCGGACATCCCGCCACACACCCGTTGTTCGCCCTGAAGACCAACCTGCTATTTGACGTTGCGCTGATTCCCAACTTCGAGATTGAAATACCTATAGGCAGACATTGGTCGGTAAACGGAGAATACATGTTTCCCTGGTGGCTGCTTGACGGTGATAAATACTGCCTTGAAATCATGGCGGGCGGACTCGAAGTACGCTATTGGCCGCAGTTATACAGACAACGGAAGCGACAAGACATACTGACAGGACATTTCGTCGGTCTGTATGCCGGAGGCGGCAAATACGACCTGCAATGGAAAACCAATGGCTATCAGGGCGAATTTTTCATAGCAGCAGGATTCAGCTACGGTTATGCCCATAAACTTTCGCGTCACCTGCATTTGGAATTCAATATAGGTATAGGGTTGCTGCGCACAGACTACCGTCATTACCATGCCCGCAACAATTACCAGACCCTGCAATGGCAAGAGAACGGCCGTTATACATGGTTTGGCCCTACCAAAGCCAAAGTCTCGCTCATATGGCTGCTTGCCCGCAAGCAGAAAACACAGGAAGGAGGCATAAAATGAAACACAAATACCCCGCTACCTTTCCATTACTGTGCATCGTATTCCTGCACATCACATTCCTTGCCTGCGAACGCCGCGAACTGACCTACTATGAAGTAGCCGAAATCAGCCTCAGTGCCGACTGGAGTTTATCCGGACTGGACAGTAAAGAAGCGGATTTCGGTGCCACCGCCCTGTTTTATCCGCAAACAAGCGGCGAACCGAAAGTATTCCTTTTGGGCGACCGTTCGGGAGACAAGATACGTTTGCCGGAAGGCATATACCATGTCCTTCTCTTTAATCGTTCCTTCAACGACTTCAGCAACATTACATTCCGTGGAAAAGAGTGTTATGAAACACTGGAAGCCTGTGCCGGCAAAATAATCACACGTCCGGATGAAGGAATACGCACCCTTGTATCCTCTCCCGAAGAACTTGCCGTAGCCACAATGGAAGGATTCGAGGTTACGGAAAAGATGCTGGGCAACTACGGCAGCACTCCATACAAGCAAACCACCGTACATCCGGAGATTACTGCAACCGGCGATGACCCTTGTCATATTCACCTCACACCGCAAAAGATGACCCGTAAGATTATAGCCACATTCCACATAAAGGGGCTGAACAATGTCCGCTCACTCACCTGCCGTTTGGACGGTGTGTCTGAATCCGTATTTCTCGCCACCGGCAAGCCGTCGGCCAATACCGTGATACAGGAATTTGTGCCTTCCACTTACCAATTCACTCCCGAATCACCAGCCGACGGAACGATTAGCGGCACGTTCGAAATATTCGGCCTCCATACCGGAAGCGAACACAGGATATACATCGACGCATTACTTACAGACGGCAAAACCCACTTTACAGAAAGCTACGACAAGGTGGAAGTGACAGAAACGGACGACGGACAAGGAACAACCACACTCCGGATAGAAGTGAACACGGGAAAGATACCGGATGTGGAACCTGAAACCGGTTCAGGTTCGAGCTTTGACGTAGACGTAAACGGATGGGAAAACGATATCAATACCGACATACCTATTATATAAGCCATCATACCATCAATATATACATATATAATCTAAGTAAACAAACAACTATCAATTGAAAAGAAAGATGAAAAGAACCAGCGCAATCACGCAATTGCTGACAGTATTGCTATTAGCAGGCTGCTCGCAGAATGAAGTAACAGATGTAAACCCGGACTCCCATCCGGCAGTAGGATTCGGTGTATACACCGGACTGGCAACCCGTGGCGTGGACATGACCACGGAAAGTATGAAAGACTCTCCCTCGGATGCAGAGAAATACGGTGGCTTCGGCATTATGGGATATTTTACGGGACAGGAGACGTTCGATAATGTAAAAAACACAGTCACTGCAGGATATATGTACAATCAGGCGGTGGAGTATGATTCGAAAACCAGCGCATGGACATATAGCCCCGTAAAATACTGGCCCAACCGCGACGGCGACAAGATTTCCTTCTTCGCTTACGCGCCTTACGAAAGCAACGGGCAAAGCGGTACCAAAACGGGAATAACCATTTCCGCTGCTACCGAAGCAGGAATTCCTTACATTAATTTCAGCCTCAAAAAAGAGAACGAACTGACTAAAATGGTAGACCTTGTAGTAGCTGATGCACTCGACCAGCAGTACACTCAAGCCAATGGCGGAAAAGTAAGTTTCAACTTCAAACACACGCTTTCCCGCATCTCGTTCAAGGCAAAGTTGGGAAGCGGTGACTTTACCGGAATGGATGGCAATAACAGCTTCGTATACATCACGCATATGTGGATTGTGGGCAAAGACCATGGCACGACAGCAGAAAGCGGTAACCTTTCACTGACCAACCTTTCAGCGGCATCCAACCCCGGTTCCAAGTTCTATACAAGCGCCAAATGGTCACAGCTGCACTGGAACTATGAAAACGCTGTCATTCCTGATAAGGACTTCAGCCTCGATAATATCCTGGCGCTGGAGAAAGAAGGAATCATTGAAACCGATGCCACCACCGGGCACGAAGGTAGCGTCAAGGGAATAAAACTGACTGCCGAATCGCAAAAGACGCCCGTCAGCCTGTTTCCGGAAAAACAATACTTATACCTGATTCCAGTCGGAGACAATGACGCTGATGTAACCAAAAACTCCGGTTGTGCCGAAGGAGATATCAAGATAGGGTTCCATTATGACATCGTTACAAAGGACAATACCAGTTCCGGTTCCAGCAAGTACATTGCCAGCCATGCCGAATCCGTAATCTCATTGCCCAAAGGCCATATGAAGCGAAACGAATCCTATCTCTACACGCTGCAAATCAACCTGCACGAAATCAAGATAGAAGAAGCCAAAGTAGAAAACTGGTCTGACATAACGAATGACGTAACAATAGAATAAACCTCACCACACAGGCCGGGCGGAGTTGGATGTCTCTTCCCGGCCACCAAGAACATTGACCAATGAACAAGACCCAAAGTATATCTGGCACAAGACACCTGCCGGTCTTTATCGCATGCCTGTTGCTTACTGCCTGCAATGCAGGCAACGGAACGTCCGAAGTCCTGCAAGCGGAAGAACTCCTCATAGGATTCTCCACTGCGCCGGCAGAGACGCGGCAAACCCGAAACGACGGACTGACCGCAGACAATCTCTCCGCCATAGGCGTATATGCTTACTATACGGGCAGCAGAAACATGCAGAAAACGGACACCCCGAACTTCATGTGCAATCAGAAGGTAACACGCACCGAAGGCAGCTCCACCTGGACGTACTCTCCCTTGAAATACTGGCCCAACAACCCGGCGGACAAATTGAGCTTCTTCGCTTACGGACCATACAACACGGGCAGTTTCAACGTATCCGGCAATGCACAAAGCGGACCGCCCGTCATCGAATATACCCCGCCCCGGTCCGAAAGCGCACAGACCGACCTTCTTGCCGCCGTCCCGCTGATGAACCAGACTTCCGCTTCGGACAACAGCCTGGTGAAGTTTCGCTTTCACCATACCCTGACCCGGATTGCCATCTACGTAAAAAGCGACGACAACACGACCGGAAAGCAAATCACGGCATTCTCCATCCGCGGAATGAAAAACGGTATCCTCACCTGCCATATCCCGGAAGACAGTAAAGACAAAGGATTCGGCTGGAGTTATCCCGCCCCCGCCGAAACGGAAACATTCACCGCCACCGCTACCCGTTTCGATATTCCGGATAACACCGCAGCCCCCAAGGAACTGCTCGCAACCTTCTATCTGCTGCCTTACGGAACAGAGAGTGTCTTCAACCTCACCTACACCTACCAAGCCTATAATTCCGATAATACGGACATCACCCAGACTATCGTCCTGAGCAACCAGACACTGCCATCGACTGAAATGTGGACGGAAGGAGCTTCCATAAGTTATACCCTCGGCATCTCCCGGAAGAAAGTCACCGTAACAGCAGGCAGCCTTCCGACATGGAATACAGGAAGTACTGAAACGGTAAGTGAAACGGTTGTGATAAACTAAAAACGAAACGACATGAAACACCTATCTGCCAATATACTGCTTTGCAGCCTTCTCATCTGCAACGGATGTGACAACAGCCACGAACTATACAACAATGGCTACGACAAACGGATGCCTCTTACCGTCCGCGCCACGGCAGCCGGGTTTGCTCCTTTACCGGTATCCCCGGAAACAACCACACGCATCCCACAGGAAGACGGACTCGTCACCCGGTTTACCGCCGGCGATGCCATCGGATTGTTTGCCATCAAAGATAAAGCGATTGCAGACGGTGCAAATAACATCCGGTTGACATACACCCCCGAAACGAACGAATGGAAAACTGCCAACGGAGACCTTTACTGGTATGAAGGAACAAGCTACATAGCCTATTATCCATACAAAAAAGACATCACTATCGACCCCACTCAAACAGAAGAAATGATTGTCGGGGCGCTGGCCGCCGCCATGCCACCCGCTGCCGACCAGTCCGATGCCGGGAAATATGCCGCATCCGACCTGATGATTGCCACCGGCAGCCCGGACACCGGCAACGAAGGTACCGGCCGTAAGACACTCAATCTGTCTTTCGCCCATCAGTTCACCCTGCTGATACTGGAACCGCAGATACACGTCACCTGTGTAGAACCCGCCGATGCCGGCTTCACCTACCGCAACCAGTCCACCACCTGGGCTCTGGACACAAAAGCGCGGCAGGTAACCATGAACGGCGCAAAAGCCTGCAAAATGGATAACGGAACTTTCCGTGCCATCATCGCCCCCCAAGAAAAAGGACAGATACAATGCAGCTATTCCACAGACAATGTAATACTCAATGAGGAGAAAACAGTCACTGCCACCGGCAGTACAACAGCTTTTAATGCAGGCGAATGCCACACACTCAAAATAAACAGCCTGGTTCCTGGTCCGGGCAGCCTCATCCGCCCGCTTGCCCCCGGCGATTTCGTTTTTCAAGGAACGGATGGCATCGAAGTATATCCCGGAGACGGCCTGCTGACAGACGGAAAAATTCCGGAGTACCAACAAGCCATCGGAATGGTGATTACCTGTACAGCCGACAAACTGACAGACTCTAAATGCAATGAAAACAACTGGAACCATGCCTACGTAATGGCACTCGACAGCATTGGAACAGGCAGGTGGGGAGATGACAACGTTGATGAAGCCATAGATAACTTCAACACAGAAGTCCGAGTAGACCTGAACATGAACGGTTATTCCGAAACGGAAACAATGTTGGAGCATCATGCCGACAAAGAGAACTTCACAACTGTCTACACAGCTCTCTCCATCCTCGTAAAATATCGCCAAAAGGACAATATCCCCAACAACTCACGCAGCCCGTGGTTCATTCCAAGCATCGGACAATGGTGTGACATGCTGAAAAATATATGTGGAAAAGACCCGATGACATTTAGCCGTACAAGTTCCGCTTTCGAGGAGTACTATAAATACGGAACCGAAACGCTGGACAAGCTGAACGCACAATTGGGCAAAGCAGGCAGGTCGGCAAGAAAGTTGTCGGCTGATAAAAGACGTATATACCAGACCAGCACCGAATTCAACCGACAACTCAGTTGGATTATCATCTGGGGATTTCTCGATGATTGGGACAGAATCGGCATCAAAGGGTATAATAAAAGTGCCGGCTACCTGATTTATCCCTTCTTTGCATTCTGACTAAAACAAAGCGTTGGAGCATTAGAAAAAACACGTTTTTTCTCATCACTCGTCACTTTCGCCTTCTATCCCTTTGTTTATGGGGCATTGAGCGGTGACGACCATTGTTATGACAAGAGGTTTTGTCAAAATATACTTGATAATTTCCTTTTAAACACGGAATTACACGGATAGATACGGATTTATTTTATCCTTTTTCCGTGAAATCCGTGTAATTCCGTGCCTAAAAAGAAAAAAAACCGGGGAAACGCTCTCTTTATCCGCCTGCTTTTTCATACTTTATCCATTGATTAATATCGAAAAGCCATCGATAAAACTACGGAATGCTTATAGGAAAACCCCGTTTTGCAGTTGCGGGCCGCACGGGGGGCAATTGCGGGCTCTGCGGTTTCCATATGCGGGCTGTACAGCCCGCAGCTACGGGACGAAGAAAACAATACTCCATAACCGGGTTTTACCTACGGTATCTCTGCTTTATATCGCAGAGATACCGTAGAAAAACACCGGCAAACCGGATGCTCCGGGCCGGAGTTCGGAACGGTTGCCCAAGCACTTTTACTTATATTCGTCCCAAGCCCTGATAGCCAAATCGTCTGGTGTCATGGTGCAGAAGGCATTGATAAACGCACTTGCCAGACGTGCATTCGTTATCAGCGGAATATTGAGGTCAATAGCGGCGCGGCGTATTCTGTAACCGTTGTCCAACTCGCCCGCAGTGAGGTTCTTCGGAATGTTCACCACCATATCTATCTCTTTTCTGTGCAGCATTTCGAGCGCCTGCGGGTGCATGTCGGGCTCGCTCGGCCAGTAGACACGGGTATTCTCCACCCCGTTCTCGGTAAGGAACTTGCTCGAACCGCCGGTAGCAAACAGTTTATACCCTTTCTTTTGAAGCATGCGGGCTGCGGAAAGCATGTCTACCTTCTGCTTCGGCGTACCGGTGGAGAGCAGGATATTCTTCTGCGGAATACGGTAACCCACCGAAAGCATCGCTTTGAGAATAGCGCAGGAAGTATCGCTGCCTATACACCCCACCTCGCCCGTAGACGCCATATCCACGCCCAATACGGGGTCTGCCTTTTGCAGGCGGTTGAAGGAGAACTGAGAGGCCTTGATTCCTACATAATCGAGGTCGAACAGGTTCTTGTCCGGCTTCTGCACGGGGATACCGAGCATCACTTTCGTAGCCAGTTCGATAAAGTTTATCTTGAGCACCTTGCTTACAAAGGGGAATGAACGCGACGCACGCAGATTACATTCGATTACCTTGATGTCGTTGTCCTTGGCGAGATACTGGATATTGAACGGGCCGGAGATATTCAGCTCGCGGGCTATCTCACGGCTGATGCGCTTGATGCGGCGCACCGTCTCCACATACAGTTTCTGCGGCGGGAACTGGATAGTGGCATCGCCGGAGTGCACACCTGCAAACTCAATGTGTTCGCTGATGGCGTAGGCAACGATTTCCCCGTTCTGCGCCACGGCATCCATTTCCACTTCCTTGGCATGCTCTATGAACTGGCTCACCACCACCGGATGTTTCTTCGAGACGTTTGCCGCCAGTTGCAGGAAGCGTTCCAGCTCTTCCCGGTTGGAGCAGACGTTCATTGCCGCGCCCGAAAGCACGTAGCTGGGACGAACCAGCACCGGGAAGCCTACCTTATCGACAAAGGCATTGATGTCTTCCAGCGAGGTAAGCGCACGCCATTCGGGCTGGTCTACGCCGATACGGTCCAGCATGGCGGAGAACTTGTCGCGGTCTTCGGCGTTGTCGATGCTCCTGGCGCTCGTACCGAGAATGGGCACGCGCTGCGCATCGAGACGCAAGGCGAGGTTGTTGGGTATCTGGCCGCCGGTGGATACGATGACGCCGTGCGGATTCTCCAGTTCGAGGATATCCATGACGCGCTCGAAGGTAAGCTCATCGAAATAAAGGCGGTCGCACATGTCATAATCCGTAGACACGGTTTCGGGGTTGTAGTTGATCATGACGCTGCGGTAGCCTTCCTTGCGGATGGTGTTCAACGCCTGCACGCCGCACCAGTCGAACTCCACCGAGGAACCGATGCGGTATGCACCCGAACCGAGTACGACGATGGATTTACGGTCGCCCAGGTAATGCACATCGTGAGCGATGCCGCTGTACGTCAGGTACAGATAGTTGGTACGGGCGGGATATTCGGCGGCAAGGGTGTCTATTTGTTTCACTACGGGCAGAATACCTGCACGCTTGCGCAGGGCACGTATGGCAAGGATGGCGTCCTCACCGTCCATATACCGTTCCAGGCCGAAAGCGCGGGCTATCTGGAAATCGGAGAAACCCTGTATCTTGGCCCTGTGCAACAATTCCCGCGCGGCTTTGTCATTCAGGAGGGAGTGTAGCATCCTTTCACCTTGTGCGGCTTTCGACGTACCTTCACCCTGTGCAGCTTCCGGTTCATCCTGCACCTTTTCCGAATATTCGTGCAGCGCCCTGCTGGTGTCCATTATATTCATCAGCTTTTCAAGGAACCAGCGGTCTATCTTTGTCAGCGCGTGCACCTGGTCTACGGTATATCCGGCACGGAAGGCCTTGGAGATAACGAAGATACGCTTGTCGGTAGGCTCGCGCAGCGCCTTGTCTATGTCGGGGATAACAAGCTCCCTGTTCTCCACGAAGCCGTGCATCCCCTGTCCTATCATGCGCAAGCCCTTCTGAATGGCTTCTTCAAAAGTACGTCCGATAGCCATGACCTCGCCCACGGACTTCATGCTCGAACCCAATTCCTTATCCACGCCATGAAACTTGCCCAAATCCCAACGGGGAATCTTGCAGACTACATAGTCCAGTGCCGGCTCGAAGAATGCGCCGGTGGTCTTGGTTACGGAGTTCTTCAATTCGAAAAGGCCGTAGCCCAGTCCTAATTTGGCAGCAACGAATGCCAGCGGATAACCCGTTGCCTTAGAGGCAAGTGCGGACGAACGGCTCAAGCGGGCGTTTACCTCGATAACGCGGTAGTCCTCGCTTTCGGGGTCGTAGGCATACTGCACGTTGCACTCGCCCACAATGCCGATGTGGCGGATGATGCGGATAGCCAGTTCGCGCAGTTTATGATAATCCGTATTGCTCAGTGTCTGCGACGGAGCAATCACGATAGACTCTCCGGTGTGGATGCCCAGCGGGT
>ENA-OPYE01001286-OPYE01001286.1-human-gut-metagenome-genome-assembly--contig:-NODE-1286-length-13910-cov-3.345940_pt1 | contig 13910 bp, 5 predicted proteins | sample MGYA00241063_ERZ501442 | MGnify/ENA primary metagenome ERZ501442 (study PRJEB25962, sample SAMEA1967055) | human gut metagenome | biome: human gut; feature: human-associated habitat; material: faeces... | reverse complement strand
GTAACAGCATGGTTATAATCCGATCCTCCTTCAGCCATCAACAATAGATAGTGGTCCTTTATTTTGTATAAATGAGGCCCTTCGGCGTATTTTGCATTAGCCGCATGACCATAGGCCAATGTTTTTCGTTCTCCGACCAGACATCTTTTTTGGAGATCCAGCTCCTGCATCCATACGGCACACTGGGCAGGCCATGCGCTCTTAAAATCCCAGCGATTGCCTGTATAATAACAGCGTCCGTCCTCATCAAAAAAAAGAGAAGGGTCAATGCCGGGAGCATCTTTCAGCCACACCGGATCCGACCAGGGACCGGCCGGATTCTTGGCTGTCATGTAGAAATTGCCACCACAGCCATGAGCTGTGGTGATAAGATAGAATGTTCCATTATGATAACGCAAAGTGGGGGCCCAGATGCCGTCATTATCCGTCATACCGTTAAAGTCGATAGCCTTGGGATTGGTTAATGCATGACCGATAAGCGACCAGTTAGTCAGGTCACGGCTGTGATAAATAGGAAGTCCGGGAAACCATGTGAATGATGAAGTGACTAAATAATAATCTTCTCCTACCCGGCAGATGGAAGGATCTGGATGGAATCCCGTGCGAATGGGATTGGAAATGGAATCCGGAATAATCGTTTCTCCCATCATTCTTGCACACAAAAAAATAGTAACTAACAGTAAAAGTAATCTTTTTATTTTTCTGTTTAGAAATATGAAACTGCGCGTTATTATAATATTTCTCATCGTTATTTAATATATTAGCAATTATTATACTTCAAATTTTCCAGTGTTACATTTCTTCTGTCTTTTGCATGGTTAATTCTGTATCTCAGCCCTTTTGCATAAGATATGGAATAGCTCAAAAGTGATAGACATTGTCTATCGTTACGAAAGTGTCGTCACTTCCATAGATTGTTTTAGTCTTGTCTGTCCATACCGGTCGTATTCCTGTTACTTCAACCTGTAAGGTATAATTTGCCTTCGACATTTTCGGTGTTATAATTCGAATTGCTTTTTCCGGATACTTGCTGTAGAAATCTACCAATGAAGAATATACAGTATCTTTCTCGGCATTTAATACACTTACTTTGGCATATCCGCCATGAGGGTTTGTTTCTCCAACAATAGCGGCATGAGTTCCTTTGAACGCTATCTCCAACACGTCTCCTTTTTGATTGGACTTCCATGCCCCGTACAACTTTTTCCCTTTGTTCAGAGCGTCTGCCGGTTTTAGCTTCCTGATGTCCCATGCTTGCCAATATTCAGGGATGGATATTTTTGTTCCATCCACTTGTAAAGGCATCCATACATATGTGGCGGCTGAGGCCTGATGCGGATAAGACCAACGATCCCCCATAAACATAGGTATGGTATCATTACCGCATTTCAACGGGAATACAAATGTACTTTGCGAATTGTAGGTCAGCTTGCCTTCCGGGCAGAACAGCCCTTGTTTCGTCCAAGGACCTTCTATCTGGGGAGCCGTAAAATAGAAGTTGTCATTTTTCTCCCAACTGGTCAGGTTTGAGGTAAGCATGAAATAGACACCGTTCTTTTTGAACATGGCCGGTGATTCGCCCATGCCTTTAATGTGGGCCACTTCAGCCTCTATCGAACGGTAATCATCGCTTAACCGATAAACAGGGCCATGATGAATCAGTAAATATCCTTTTCCATCGGTGTCCTGAAAGGTTCCCATATCCCAGCGTTTTACAGGTTGTCCCTTATAGAGTAACGGTCCCTGCAACTGATAGTCACCTGCAATCGTTTTGCAGGTGGCTAAACCGATATAAGGGTCCTTGTATCCCATATCATCGGCATGCATCAGCATGATATACTCGCCCGTCTTAGGGCATTTCATCACTTTTACACGCTCACCTACGCGATTGGGACCGAGGATGCCTTCGGGTTGGACTCTAAGGACAATGTTCTCGAATTTCCAGTTTACAAGATCATCCGAAGAATAACATGAGAAGCCGGGGAAAGCGTTACTTTTGTCCGATTTCCATTCTCCGAAAAGATAATATCTTCCGTTTTCTTCCACAATACAAGCGCCATGTGCATTGACAATATTTCCCTTGTCATCAAACCATGGAATACCGTTGACTACTAAATTGTTTTGAGCTGTAGCTGTTCCTGCTTTCAATAAGAGGAACAACAAGAATAGTAAATATTTCATCATGTTCTTTTATTTTTTTGTTTTTGAAGAATAATAACTAACATGCAGCTATGACTGTTGATACAAAAGTTATAAAGTCTCGGTTTTGTATTATAACTCATAGCATATTTCTACCAACCATATGATTTCATATAAGGTTGTTCAGGAACAATCGTTTGATATGGCTTAAATATGGATTCCCAAAAGGATATCGGATACATAGGATCGTCAATAAATAATAGTAATGTACCCTTTATTTCTTTTAAATTATCCATTGTCTTTCTTTTTTGGGGAGCTGTGAATTTGGAACCATATCCGGTAACAATTGCATTTTGAGAAATATAGATAGATCCATTTATATTTTCCACTCCAATATTGCCATTGTCACTCCATAAACCAATTCCTCTTTGCTTATCTGTTGCTACTGCTATATCTACAAGCCCACGATTACCAATAAAGCGAAGGTCATTTTTATGAAGTGCCCAACAATTACGTTTATTATACATTGTCTTACCTGGAGTATATGTAAAGGGGCCTTCACCGAGCCAACGGAACGTGTCAAAAATAGAATCTAATTTTAATGTAAGCCCGCATTCCAGAAAATAACCGTCGGCACCGCTGGATGGAGTTAAACAATAATCCGATTGTATTACTCCATTATCTGATACAGATATATTTACTATGCCAGACACATATTGTTTTTTTTGTCCGTTTCGGTGCCAACGACAATAAAGTTTTACTTGTATACCATTTTGAGTTTTTCTTCCTTTAAATTTCTCTACAATTGGTTCTAAAATATATGGTTCCCAAAAATACTTATCTTTTTGGGTCAAGTAATCAAGGGTTATCGTGAGAGGCCTTCCCACCCGAAGAAATAAGGGACTTTTGATTATTACTTTTCTTTTACTATCTGTTATTGTTACTATTCCTTTATTTGAAATTGAAAAGGATGAATTTTCTGTTTGAATATAAGCCTTAGTCTTAGAAATCTCAGATTGTATTAGTTGAGCCCGAGGTAATGATTTTATAAATGAATAATAATCTTTCTTATTATCTAAAAGAATAGGTATATTCTTTTCATATACAGCTTTTTCAAATGAATCAGTAATTTCTAGACATAGCATCAAGTCATTAAAGTCTACAGAGTCCGGTAATGTACTTCTAAGAGGAATTGTGGCATATTTTCTAGGAGGGATGTGAAGCCATACCTCTCCCCGTTCTACAATTTTCTTCACATTGCAAATTTTCCATTTGATTTTATATCCATTTAAAGATATAAAATCAAAGCGATTTTCTACTTCGATGTTAAAGTCATTGGCAACCCCCAATTTCCCGTTTAATTTTTTTGTCTTGACAACAATCGGAGAATATACCTTTCGTACTTGAAAATAATCCTCCTGTGGATAGCCGTCACCGTAAACAATTCCATCAGCTGCCTCTTTCCAAATTTCTGATTTTCCTTCAGGAACTTCTGATCTTCCATAACTGTCTATAAATCGAAGGGAATCTGCCCATACACTTTTTAGAATGTGATTCTTTTGTGTATCTCCTAAAGTCATAATGGTTTGATCGCTCCAACACCATATTGATCCTCCAATTACTTTTTCTTCGCGCAATATTCTATCATATTTAGCTTCAAAGTCACCGAATGCAAGACCTAATGAATGGGCATATTCTGTATGTATTATAGGCTTTTTTGTCATTTTAATAGCTTGGTCAATGCGGGTATCACTTAAATAATGTCCCATTATAACATCCACATTTTCACTTGGATTGCTCGCAAAATTCATGAAGTCGCTGACCTTTTGCGGTAATCCGCGTGGACGGCTTGGATCTTTTTCTTTTACGAACTTTAGAAGTTCCTCAACAATAGGAGTATAAGGATTTTCATTACCTAATGACCAAATAATGACTGAAGGATGGTTCTTATCACGCCTTAAAGTTGCATCTGCTCTAGCTTTTAGGTTTGGGAGATATTCTTCTTGTTTAAGATATGCTGCACCACGAGAACCAAATGGTATTTCATTACATACATAAAAACCCATTTCGTCACACAATTCGTAAAATTCATGGTTAAATGGATAATGCGCAGTACGAATAAAATTAATATTAGCAGCTTTTATCATCTCTAATTGCTGACGACGTTCTTTATAGGTCAATGCCCGACCCAATTTGGGATCAATTTCATTTAAACAAACTCCTCTTAAAAGTACAGGTTTATGATTTATTTTTAGATTAAACCCGTCTATATGAATGTCTCTAATTCCCACATTTTCATTCGACCTTTGAACAACATATCCTTTTGCATCGACTACACAAACCTCTAGTCTATAAAGATTTGGTGTTTCAGCAGTCCATAATTGGGGATTTTTAATCTCTCCTCTAAAGTTAAATACCGAACTGTCCTTTTTTATATTTTGGCTAAAGTTAAGCACATGATTATTTTGTGTATCTGTTAAAGAGACATTTAGTTTATAGTCATTATTTTCTTGTTTAAAGCGTCCTGTATTGACGCGAATATGGATAAGTGCATCTAAGTTTGGTGTAATGTTTGAAGTAAACGTTACATCTTCCAAATAGACATCATCTAAAGTGAAAAGTTCGACATCTCGCGTTATTCCCCCCAAAGACCAACAGTCATTTGTATCAAATAACCAGCCCATTGGGCGGGTGTTTACCTGCACACAAAGTACATTCTCTTTATTTTTGTGGAGAAAAGGGGTTATATTGAACTGGCATAAGTTCGTGGCACTTCCCCATTCTCCAACCTTGTTGCCGTTAATGAAGCATTTGTATCCATAATAAATACCATCAAATCGTAAAATAACATGCTTTTTTTCCCATGTAGGATTGTATTTAAAGGTAGTACGATACAGTCCGGTATATGGTTCTAAGTCTTTTCCATATTCAGGAAATTTTAAGCCTTGTGTTTCCCAATTACCTGGTACTATAATATTATCCCATTTCTTGTCATCATAATCATTATCTTTCCAACGATGATAATCTGTAGGAATTTCCAGTCCTTTAATTATTTTTATTTTCCATGTACCATTCAGAGATTGCGTGAACAATCGTTCTCTAACAGGATAAAAATGTGGCATGTCCATCAAAGTTTTTATAGAAGTACCAGCCACAACGTTCGCCCAAAATGACGCTAACACCAATAATAGAAATATTTTCTTCATTTTATTTTTAAATTCAAATAAAAAGGGATAAACTTTTCGAGTAATCCCTTTTTGTTATTTTTATTGTGATAATCTTATGTTATTGTTCTGCTCCTTCATCTGGAACGGCAGGCCAATATGGATTCTGATATAACGGAGAATCTGAAATAGTTTGATTGTCAGGAGCCGTTAACTGGAATTGATCAATAGGTAACGGATATAAATAATGCGCCTTGTGCCATACTAATCCCCCAGCTCCTTTTTGTTCGTTACTTATTTCAAAAGGACAAAGGTATTCACTGATAGATTGAGGGGAAACATTAGCTTTATCAGACCGGTCAGCAACTAATTCGGATTTTCCGGTTTGAGCGTCTATGTAGTAATTTTCCATTGGAGTATTCCATAAATGGAAACCTTCCACTAGATATTTTTTAGTTAACCATTGATCCATAGAACGCCAGCGACAAAGATCCATGTAACGTAATCCTTCGCTTAAGAATTCACATCGACGTTCACGACGTATATTGTATAACGTAGCATCTATTAATTTCCCTCCAGAGTAAGCAGCCCAATCATTTTCTGCTTCTTTTTCCATAATGGTATTGTTGATTGTATTTTCCAACGGTCCGTTGATATAAGCTCGTTGTCTAAGAAGCATCCAATATTCGCGAGCGGAAGCATCTAAAATTCCGGTATGCTCATAGCTGGCTTCCATATAATTCAATAAAGCTTCAGAAGCACGATAGATAGGGATACCGAGGAAACACTTGTTCTGAACCAGATATTTACTATCCCAAGCTCCACCTTTACGCAGTGCATAACCGGTAGTATAGGCGTACTGTGAAGCTCCATCTGTAATCTTGGGATACGGTTCATCCAACCAAATATTAGTAAGTCCTGTCACACTTTCAATCAATACATTCTTTTGTCCCGGCTCTTTCAGAAAAACAGTCAAGCGACTATCACGATTAGTACGCACATCGGCAATCGTTTTATCACCCATATAATAACCATCACCATCTGCATAGGTACCATGCGCATAAACTGGCAAGCCATCCTCCATAAGAAAATTCTGCACAAAAGCACGCGTCACACCAACTCCCCAATTACCTTCATCTGCTGCTAAAGCAATATCATGTCCACTTCCCAGTCCTTGTACATATTGACGCCACATCAACACCTCTTTTACACCTGACAAATCTTCCTGACCAAACATAGCAAAGTAAGGATTCTCTGTAGTTGCTAAATCTTGCTTCACAATACCTGTATTTTCAGTCAAGCTAGATTTATACTTTTCTGCCACTTCTTTAGAAGCACTCATAGCCTCTTCAAAAAACCAATTGATTTCATTATCAATACTTCCACTCGGATACTGATAATTGGCATTATATTCTTTCGTCTTACCCGGCCAACCTTCTCCATTGGGAACAAACGCTGAGCCCTTGAAATATTTCAGCCAGGTAGCCTCGAACAATGCTACACGCGATTTGAGCAACAAAGCTACATCACGATTGATACGTGTAGTTTGAAAATCTTTTCCATCCATCAAAATAGCAGCTTTATCTAGATCAGAAAGAATAAAACGTGCAACCTCATTACGCGGCGAACGCTTAGCAGCATCAGTCAGTATTTCCATATTATCCGTTAAAGGATCAGTTACGATAGGATAGTCACCAAATGCCTGGTAACGCTTAAAGTACTCCAATGCACGCAAAGTATACAACTCACCTATATAATGACGAATACTTTTCAAATCACCCGAGATAGTATTGCCTGATCCGTTTAAATCTTCACCAAAACGTGGCAAAACATTCGCAAAAAAGAAATTTAAATGATAGATATTGGTAAAAGACCAATCACCAGAAGAATTAGGAACTCTCCATTCACCCGTACAAAAATAGCTAGGTGCGCTCTGGGAAATCTGATTATCTGTACCTTTATCATTTGCATAAAAGCCATAAGAATTTCCAGAGTTTCCAGGTAAGATACTGGAATAATACTTATCAGCATATGCTTGTAAGTGTGAGACATCTGTAAAAAAAGTTTCAGGTGCAAGTTCTGAAGTTGGTTCCCTATCAAGGAAATCATCACATGATATCATTGCACTACTCAAAGCTGTAGCTATCAATGCTAAAAATATATTTTTTGTTTTCATGATTTTATTATCAAATTAAAAGGTTACACTTAAACCAAATGACCAAGTGGAAGATAAGGGGTACGCGTTACCACCCCAACCACCAACACAGGTTTCAGGATCAAAGATTGAAGATAAAGAGGTAAATGTCAAAAGATTCTCACCTGACACAAATACGCGACAATTGGAAATACCTACTTTTTCAACTACAGACTTCGGTAATGAATAACCTAATTGTAGATTCTTCAAACGCATATATCCTGCATTTTGCATATAACGACTTTGTTTTTCTTGATTTTTAGCTCCAAAGCTCGTTTTATCAGAATCTTTCGAAGTGATAGGACGTGGATAATATGAATCTAAGTTAACTGGTAATTCATAACCTGCCAACCCTATCGGCTGATCCCGAAAATAATCATTATGCTGTTCCAGACCAATAGTATACCATTTAGAATAGCCACCACGAACACCCCAGAAATAAGATGACTCACCCGGCCAAAAGTCATGTTTCAAAACACCTTGCAGAAAACAACGGAAATCAAATCCCTTATAGTTGGCTGTCAAGTCAATGCCATAAAAGTAGTGAGGATTACTGTCACCCAAAATCTTTAAATCGCCATGATCATCCCATGTACTTGCACCTTTACTTATTTTGCCATCACCATTCAGATCCTTATACATGATGTCACCTGCTGCCCACTGCGAACCAATGGCGTCTTGTCCACCTTTAGGCAATGAAGCAATATGGTTATCCATCTCTTCCTGAGTTTTGGCAATGCCTACTGTTTCAAAACCCCAAATAAGTCCTGTTTTTTTGCCAGCCATGTATGTGCTGATAGAACCAGTCTTGTTACCGGGATAACTGTCAATATAGGTAACCTGATCGGAAAGTGACACAGTTACACCATAATTCAATCCATTATTCAAACGGTCCTTCCAAGAAAGAGCAACTTCCCAACCTCTGGTCTGAAGGTCACAATTGTTTGTATTAGGAACCTCAATACCCAATGTATTAGGCATCTGGTTAGCCGGTCCCACCATATTCTTGGTGTAGCGGACAAAATAATCAGCAGAACCTGTCAAACGATTATTAAGTAATCCCCAATCCAGACCGATGTCCCATGTGCGAACGGTTTCCCACGTCAGAGCCTCACTAATCAAGCCACCCACCGAAGCAGTATTAGGTTGCATACCATTCTGTATCCAGGCACCATTTGCAGCACCTAAAGACATCACACGGTAAGTAGGATAATATGAGCTTGTATTCTGGTTACCCAACTGACCGTAAGAGAAGCGTAACTTCAACTGATCAACAACACTGGTAGCCGGAGCGAAGAACTTCTCTTGTGCAATATTCCAACCTGCCGAGAAAGAAGGGGATAGTTGCCAGCGACTGCCGCGGCGGAAACGGGAAGTACCATCATAACGCATATTAACTTCCAACAGATAGCGGCCCATGAAATCATAATTTAAACGACCGAAGAAACCGGCTGTAGCCCATTCTCTTGAATAACCATTCACCCCTGTAGTTTTCTCTTCACCTTTACCGCTCAATCCGGATGTCAGATCGAACTCCCAGAAGTCTTCATCCTCTACATACAATCCATATTTGGTAACGTCGAAATAATGCAGTTTGAACTCTTCTGCCTGAAAACCACCCATGAACTTGAAGTTATGTTTATCTGCGAAAGTATGAGTATACGAGCTATAAACATTCAGATTCAGATAATTTTCTTTCTGATCGTTTTCTTTTAAACTTGAATCTTTGTTCGTTACGATTTTATTACCTTGTGGATCATAATTATAAGCAGGTAATGTAGCTGCCTTTGTACTCTCCTCTTTAATACTATAATTGAACTCTATATTTGTAATCCAGTTCTTGACAGGCTCTATGATAAAAGCAGCCTGATGATAGTGACGGTCTGTCTGTTGAGTTCTTTGTCCACCTTCTGCCAATGCACGAGGATTGTCATGATTGATATGACCGTTTTGATCGTAAATAGGCATATTCGGCCAGTTTGAGCGCCCCAACCCATCATAATAGCTATCTGTAAAGCTCGTTGGTCTACAAATATCATTGCGGGTAAAGCGAGTAGAATAGTTGAATTTTAACCATTTTGTCAATGTTCCATTAATTTTTGCTGTCGTATTGAAACGCTGCAAATTTTCTTTTCCGAAGTTGAGAAGTCCTCCCTGATCCAGATAATTGAACGAAGCATAATAAGACATCTTTTCGCTACCACCTGTGACACTGATGTTGTGTTCCTGAGAAAACACATGATCTTTATACATGGCATCCCAGATATCTGTATTAGCATATCCCTGAGTCCAACGGTCTTGCCAGGCAGTCTCACTTTTAGCATCCAACCCTACTTCTCCATTCGTAAACTTTCCATTCTGGAAGTCAATCATCTTCTGCATCGTTTCATCCGAATATGCACCTTTAACACCTTGATTGGCATCCGCATAATTCATCATGACGGCAAACGAATAAGAGTCCATTGACTTCGGCATATTGATAGGACTGGAGACACGGAAGCTATTATTATAGTTAACAGACACTTTACCTTCCTTTCCTCTCTTAGTAGTAACCAAAATTACACCGAACGGTGCACGCGAACCATAAATACTGGAAGCGGCAGCATCTTTCAATACAGAAATATTCTCTATATCCTGCGGGTTGACAGTATTAATATCGCCCACCATACCATCAATTAAAATCAATGGAGAGCTATTGGAACCAGAACCGATAGTACCTGTACCACGAACAGATATACTCATGTCCTTTTCTAACTGTCCGGAACTGGTGGTAATCTTCAGACCCGGTACTAAACCCTGCAAAGCCTGAGTTGCAGAAGTTACCGGACGCGATTCTATTTCTTTGGCAGTAGCAATACCTACGGAACCGGTCAAGTTCACCTTCTTCTGCGTACCGAAACCTACTACTACAACTTCTTCCAGCATCTCGGTATCTTCTTTCAGGGTAACATCCAGTATTTTCCCTGCCACAACCGGAATTTCTTGAGTTTTAAAACCAATATAAGAGATAACAAGCGTGGCACCCTGATTTACGGAAAGCGAGAAATTACCATTAATATCAGTAATAATTCCGTTTGAGGTTCCTTTCTCCTGAATGCTGGCACCGATAACAGGTTCGCCCATTGCATCTTTCACCACACCTGAAACTTTGATTTGTTGTTGAACCACTTCCTGATTAGTCTCATTGCCCTCAGCCATCACTGCCAGCGGACACCCGGTAATGAAACTACTACAAAGTAGCAAGGCTGCCAGCGCCTTCCGATTGTTTCTAAATGAATCTGATTTCATTGTTTTTCGTTTTAATATGAATATAAGGTTAATAATCCCTGCGTTACTTTTTTGAAAAGATAACGATGCAAATGTAAGATTGACTTGCTGAAAAAGGAGAGACAGACAGATCAAATAGAAGGGTAAATTGTTCATTGACCTATTTCTCTTGTTTCTTTGGCCTATCTGTCCATGGTCTCCTCTTTCATTCTTTCATTGTGATATCTAATATATAAGGTTGGGATACGCCCTCTGTTTCCACTTTCACTCTCAATACTCCGGGAACACGCGCCGATTGTACAATCAAGAGTGCCCGCCCGAAGAAAGTTTTCAGCTTATTGCTTCCGAACGGAATGTCTCTGCGCATATCTCCGTTGTCCAATGCCAACAATCGTCCTTCTCCTTCCAACTGCACTGTTAGGTTACGGTCGTCCATCTGGACAAAACGTCCGTCTTCATCGCATAATTTGATTTCTATATGCGAAAGGTCCTGCCCGTCAGCCTTCAGTATCGTCTTATCGGCTATAAGTTTAAATGCTGAAGTTTTCTTAGTGGTAACAAGACTATCCCGGCAGACTTCCACTCCATTCTTATAGCCGATAGCTAAAACTTTACCCGGACGATAAGGTTGATTCCAGACAATCGTATTATTCGGATAATCCTTTGTACTCCGTACCCCAAAATCCATAGTTCGTTTGGCATGTGGAGCAATCAGCCGTACGGAGTCACAATTAGTCATTGTACGATATTCCAATACCCGGTCATCCGTATACGGCAAGTTCAGGTTGTCCACCATCAAAGGATACTGCCAATGATCCTTTCCCGGATCTATATTGAGCGAGTTATCAACAATAGCCAATTTCAAAACAGGTTCATCATTCCAGACTGCTCGATGATAGGCAGCAACCGGTTTCTCCACCATACACATATCGAACGGACAACTTGCCCATCCCTTACTGGGCCAACCTACAGATTCCCCCAGATAGTCTACACCCGCCCAGATAAACGAACCTAAGATGAAATCGTTATCTTTCACATAGTTCCATGAATTATATGGTATATAGTCACGTGAAGAGGTCGGATGTGCAGCCGTATAATAAGGATAAACTTCACTTCCCAACATCAACCGCTTAGGATATGTGAGATGGTCTTGCAGCATTCTGGTCTCCTGATAGTTATACCCGACGATATCAAAGACCTCACAGAACTGGTTCAATGAATTGGGAGCCATAGCTACCATAACCGGACGCGTAGGTTCTAACTGATGAACAAAGTCCTGCATCATCCTGCCTCGCTTTATCCCTTCATCCGTCTTCAGGAAAGCTTCCCGAGTTTCATTACCTATACTCCAGATTATGATGGAAGGATGATTCCGATCCCTTATTATCATGTCCGCCAGGTCGCGCTGCCACCATTCATCAAACAGCTTACCATAATACAAGCTGCCTGTTTTCCAGGCATCGAATGCCTCATCAATAACTAAAAGTCCAAGTGTATCGCATATTTCAAGGAATTCCGGTGCCGGAGGGTTATGGCTGCAACGCACTGCATTACATCCGAATTCTTTCAGAATGCTGAGACGGCGCTCAAAAGCACGATCAGGTATGGCAGTTCCCAGTCCACCGGCATCCTGATGCAGATTCACGCCTTTAAACTTCATAGGCTGCCCATTCAGTTTAAATCCTTCTGTACTGCTAAATTCAAGGGTACGGATGCCGAACGGAGTTTGATAAGTATCTACCGTCTTTCCCTTCTTTTTTATCATAGTACGCACAAAGTAACGATAAGGATCGTCTACCGACCAACAGTGCGGATTATCCACTACCAGATACTGTTCGACATCCATTGTGTCATTAGCTGGAATGTGTAGGGAAGTCATAGTTTCCAATTTCTTACCTTTCATCTTAATGGGCTGTCCCTGCTTATTCACCAACAGTTGCAATACTTGTACGCTTTCATCCTGAGCGGTCTTGTTAGTTACACTGGTACGTATCCGTACTTTTGCTTCATCCTTGCTTACTTCCGGGGTAGTGACATAAGTTCCCCAAGTCGTTACGTGTAGCGGTTCAGTCACCTGCAACCAGACATGACGGTAAATACCCGATCCGGTATACCACCGCGAAACATCCGTATGATTCACATGTACTGTTATCAGGTTATCCTCACCATACTTCAGATACGAAGAAATATCATATTCAAAGCTGGTATATCCATAAGCATGAAATCCGACTTTCTCTCCATTTACATATACAGTTGACTGATAATATATACCATCAAAAACAATAGAAACCGCTTTTCCCTTATAAGATAAGGGGATATGAAACTCTTTCTTATACAGCCCCACGCCTCCGGGTTTGAAACCATTTTCCGGTTTTGCTTCCCTATCAAAAGGCAAGTGTACACACCAGTCATGCGGCAACTGGACCGCTTCCCATTTCCATGCGGAAGGTGTAAATCCCGGTTTCATAGCATCCGGTTCGTCCCCCAGATGAAACCACCAGTCAAAATCAAAATTGATACGTTGCCGATTGGCCATAGTGTATGAGCCCGGTAAAAATACAAATACCAAAAGTATTATAATCTCCCTACTGATCATTCTTTGTCTTACCATAAAAGTGTTCTTTAATTATAAAGTTAATAAAGGATGTTCTCATAGGCAAAAATACCCGATTTTACTTTAAATAACAGGAAGTAATCGGGCAGATATCATTGGCAAATAGTTCATCACGGCTAAATAAAGGCAAACCAGTTTCTTCAATTCATGAAATGCCATATTTACCCATGTTAAATGATCAATCTGTCTCTATCGACATACCCTTACCTGCTTTATCTTTGCAACCAGACACTTAATTATAAAAAGTATCATTTACTAATTTAAAATATAACTATTATGAAAAAGCACTGTGCGGTATATCATTTATACCTTGTAAGTTTTGTATGTCTCCTGTTTATTTCCTGTAGCTCTCCAAAGGTATCTTACAATGAGATTAAAGTGGCTGCCCCTTTCCCCATGGAACCAATCAAAGAATGTATCTTCCCTGAAAAAGATTACTCCATTGCGGATTACGGTGCCATCGAAGGAGGGAAACATATTAATACGGAAGCTATCAGTAAAGCCATCGAGGCTTGTAATAAAGCCGGCGGAG
>ENA-OPYE01001277-OPYE01001277.1-human-gut-metagenome-genome-assembly--contig:-NODE-1277-length-13956-cov-43.673333_pt1 | contig 13956 bp, 7 predicted proteins | sample MGYA00241063_ERZ501442 | MGnify/ENA primary metagenome ERZ501442 (study PRJEB25962, sample SAMEA1967055) | human gut metagenome | biome: human gut; feature: human-associated habitat; material: faeces... | reverse complement strand
ATAAATTCGGACCGGAGGTATGGATGGTATTCCGCACACCGGACCAACGTACCCTTGCGGACAGTCCCGAGCCCGGCAAGCCATAATTCCGTCGGGTCAATTGAACAACCGCCTCTCGGAATATGTTCATATCATGGGCCGGTCCCGTATGCAGCTATTTTCCGGGGTACATGACATTGAGGACATACCGCCTGATGCCGACATCCGAGGTTATGTTTAAATTTGTATATTAATTTATATTTTTATATATTTGCAACAGTTGTTGTCTAATTTACATCAGAATGACACGTGTTCGGAATATGGGAAGAATACTGTCCGCATTCCTCATGCTGGGAATTTCCTCCATGTGCGGAGCCCAGATATATAAATACTTGGGAATAGAGGACGGATTGAGTAACCGGAGGATTTACCGTATCCAAAAAGACGGGAGGGGATACATGTGGTTCCTCACCCAGGAGGGGATGGACCGTTATGACGGCAAGCGGATCAGGCATTACACTGTTCTTGACGGCAATCTGAAGGTGGCCCCGCAAGTCAATCTGAACTGGCTCTACACCGACACGGAGAACACGCTGTGGGTTGTGGGAAGGAAAGGCCGTATTTTCCATTACGACACCCTCCATGACCGTTTCCGGATGGTATACAGGATACCCGGTCTTCAGGATGACTTCGCCACGGGCATGCTCTGTTACGCCTATATGGACCGTGGAGACCGCATATGGCTCTGTCAGGGTGACCATATCATCCGCTATGACACCCGCACAGGCATTGCGCAGCGGCTGGTCTCCCGTTTAAGAGGTGATATAACCGCTATCAGCGAGACGGACGGTACAAACCTTTTCATCGGTACCGTGAACGGACTTTTTCCGGTACGGGAAAGGGACGGTGTCCTTGAGGCGCTTGCGGACACGGACAGCATCCGGACGCCGGTCAGCGAACTCTACTACCACCCCGGTTCGAAGAAACTGTTCGTGGGAACCTTCAGGAAGGGCATACTTGTATACGGAGTGTCCGCAGGCAGTACGCTGCGGAATGTGGCCGTCAACCGGATCACCCCTCTCAATGACCGGGAGCTGCTGATAGCCACGGGCGGAAGGGGGGTATACAGGATGGATATGGACTCGCTAGTGCCCAAACCCTATATAACCGCCGACTACGCCAGCCACAACGGCATGAACGGAGACAATATCAATGACATTTATGTGGATGGCGGGGACCGTATCTGGCTTGCCAACTACCCCGCCGGAGTCACAATCCGGAATAACCGCTACCAGAGCTATGAATGGTTCCGGCACTCACCGGGCAACAGCCGGTCGCTGGTTAACGATCAGGTGCATGATGTCATCGAAGACAGCGAAGGCGACTTGTGGTTCGCCACCAGCAACGGGATCAGCCTGCTGCAGCCTGCGGTAGGACGGTGGCGCTCCTTTCTCAGCCGGTCCGATGGGATACAGGATGGCGGGAACCATATCTTCCTGACGCTCTGCGAGGTCTCGCCGGGTGTCATCTGCGCCGGCGGGTACGCTTCGGGCCTGTACAGGATCGAAAAGAAAACCGGGAGGGTGGAATACTTTCCCCCCTCCTTTGCAGCAGAGGGGCGTCCAGACCAGTATATCAATGACATCGGAAAAGATTCCGGAGGATGTATATGGACAGGGGGCTGCCACAATCTCAAACGTTTCGATCCCCATGACGGCACAGTACGCCTGTACCCGGTCCCGGGCCCCATCACCGCCATACTGGAGAAGGCTCCGGAATGGATGTGGATCGGTACCGGCATGGGGTTGTACCTGCTTGACGGGCACGGGGGGACCTGCAGACATATCGCCTTTCCAGTCGAGGCGGTTCATGTCTATGCACTGTACCAGGCACCGGACGGGCTCCTGTATATCGGCACCGGCGGGGCGGGACTTCTCGTCTATGACAGCGTGGAGGACAGGTTCGTCCGCCAATACCAGACCGAGAACTGCGCCCTGATATCCAATAACATCCATACCATTGTCCCCCGTGCGGACGGCACCCTGCTACTGGGGACCGAAAACAGCGTGGCCCTGTTCCGGCGTGAGAGCGGCACTTTCAGAAACTGGACGGCAGAACAAGGGCTGGCAAGCGTATGCCTCAATGCCGGGGTATCCACTTTCCGGCACGGGGAAAGCTTCGTGTTCGGGAGTAACACCGGAGCCGTCATGTTCCCCTCCGACATGAGGATACCCGCCCCGCATTTTTCTCGGATGCTCCTGCGGGATTTCATGATCTCCTACCGCCCCGTCTATCCCGGGGACAAGGGATCCCCCTTGAGGGAGGATATTGACAATACCGTCAGGCTGGAACTTGCATATGACCAGAATACCTTCTCCCTGGAAGCTGTCTCCATCAACTACGACTATCCCTCGAACATCCTATATTCATGGAAATTGGAGGGGCTCTACGAGGGCTGGAGCCATCCGGTCCAGAGCGGGCGGATACAGTTCACGAGCCTGCCCCCAGGCAACTACACCCTGCGTATCCGTGCCGTCTCCAATGAGGAGAAATACAAGGTGTATGAGGAAAGAAGCCTCGGTCTGAGTGTCGCCCGGCCGCTGTGGGCGGGTACATGGGCCATTGCCGGATATGCGTCATTGTGTGTGTTGGCTGGGGTGGTGTCTTTTCGCGTTGCCATGTTGCGCAGGCAGAAAAGGATATCAGACGAAAAGACGTGCTTCTTCATACATACTGCCCATGATGTCCGTACTCCGCTTACGCTGATCAAGGCTCCGCTGGAAGAGGTGGTGGAGAAAGACATGGTGAAGGCGGAGGGGATGGACAATGTACGGATGGCCCTGAAAAGCGTGGACGGACTTCTGGGATTGGTCACCAGCCTGATAGATTTCGAGAGTACGGACAACTACACCTTGAGACTTCATGTCTCGGAATATGAGCTCAACAGTTATCTGGAGACGACCTGTGAGGCATTCCGCACATATGCCTCCATCAGGGACATCGATATCACCCGTGAGAGCGGCTTCCCTTACCTGAATGTCCGGTTTGACAAGGACAAAATGGACTCTATATTGAAGAATATACTGTCCAACGCACTGAAGTACACTCCACGGGGCGGGAGTATCCAGGTCCGTGCCTTCGCGGACCGGCATGTATGGGGTGTGGAAGTGGAAGACACGGGGATTGGCATTCCACCTGAGGAACGGAAGAAACTGTTCAGGAACCATTTCAGGGGCAGTAATGCCGTCAATCTGCAAGTGGCGGGAAACGGTGTCGGACTGATGATGGTACATAGGCTGGTAAGGCTGCACGGAGGCAGGGTCCGCGTTACCAGTACCGAGGGGAAGGGGACCATGGTATGTGTTATTTTTCCCCTGAGGAGCAGACGCCTTGACAAGGCATGCCCCGTTGCTTCGCCCAGGAAACAGGATACCGGGAAAACCCGCATGGGACCGGATTGCGGCCCCATGCGTGAGATCCTTCCAACAATGACCGGCGGGGACCGGCAGCGTATTCTTATTGTGGAGGACAATGACGATTTGCGGACCTACCTTGAGGGGCTGCTGAAAGAGGAATACCTGGTCCAAACCTGTTCCAACGGACGGGACGCGCTGCTTGTGGCGAGAGAATACAATCCGGACCTGATACTTTCGGACGTTATGATGCCTGAAATGGGAGGGGACGAACTTTGCGCGTCCGTCAAATCCGATATTGAGACATCCCATATCCCGGTCATGCTGCTGACCGCCTTGGGAGATGAGAAGGACATGCTGGAGGGGCTGGAAAACGGAGCTGACGCCTATATCACCAAACCGTTTAGCATAAACGTGCTCAGGACGAATATCAGGAACATACTGGCAAACCGGGCACTGCTCAAACGGGCATACGCCGGTCTTGAGGACGGAGTCGGACAGGTTCCGCCGGACTGCCACAATACCCGGGACTGGAAATTCATGGCCTCCGTAAGGGAATGCGTCATGAAGAATATCGACAACCCCGGTTTCTGTGTGGACATGCTCTGTGGCATGCAGAACATGAGCCGCACCGGATTTTTCAACAAGTTGAAGGCGCTCACCGGCCATGCCCCGGCTGACTATATCCGCTCCATGCGGCTGCAATATGCGGCACAACTGCTCAGGGAAAAAGACTGTTCGATAACGGAAATCTCGGATGACTCGGGGTTCTCCGATGTCAGATATTTCAGGGAGGTGTTCAGGAAGTACTATGGAATGAGCCCGAGTGAGTACAGGAATTCGATGAGAGGATAACATCACGGGCAGACAGACTCCAGGATATGGCAGGTCTTATTGTCGGAGATGGTGTATGTTTCGCTCCGCACCGACAAGCCGGGCACGGTTAACTCGTTCACCGTAATGATGAAGGCGAACAGCCGCCCTGCCCCAGTATTGAGGCTCGTGCCTGATAGGGATAGTAGAAATAATAGTGTTCGTCCAACAGCCCGCCTGTGAGCGGTGTCGGACTTTCAGTTTTCCATACGAGACCGCCCGTGTCGGCATCCCTCTCGGCTGTCAGTTTCACGTTGGAATAGACTGTTTGAGTGCCCCGCACCACGTATAGGCCGCAGGCCCCGCCTTCGGAAAACTTGGTTTGGCAGCCATTCTCCACAGTACGGGTGGTTTTGCGAACAGCCGACGTATATCCACCATCGGTAACGGAGAAAGTAAGTTGCTGCGCCTTGTCTTGGTTGCCCGGGAGCTCTTCTTGCGTACAGGCGGCAAGCGATAGGAGCACCGCCGCCGGAATCGAATGTAGAATGCTTTGCTACAGTTTCTTTCTTTTTAATGTGATTAAAAAGCGCACACGGCCAGAAACCTAACTTTATAAGTACTTATCATTACTTTCCAGAGTGGCATCTGGAAAGTGTATGGCATATGCATTGTTAGGGCTATAATATGCCTCCGTAGACGACCAGTAAGAGGTGGTATAAATTGGTGTCGGACCGCCGGCAGCGACGAGGGATGGGTTGACTATATAATTCCAAATTTCGGCATTCGGAAAATCTTTCATCATAATCTTATCATCAGTAAGTCGGGCTGGGGTTAGTCTGCCTGTGGGGTCAGTGTCTTTCGGTATACAGAAGACGACACCGGCGACCGTCTTGCCCGCTACGGATTGCGGCTTCGGGTCTGCGATGACCTGAGCTTTCCCATTGGGATAGCGTTTGCGCAGTCCGCCGTCCGAAGTGCTCCTGCCCGAATAGATGTAGTCCCCAGCCTTCACTTCATCGGCAGTGTAGTGTATTGTTTTGGCTACCGCCACATTCTCCTCGCCGCCATCAATCCAGGTGTTGCCCGGCACCGTCTGCACCACGTCTATTTCATTCGTTTTTCCTCCGTGACACCTTCGCCCGCCATGAGCGTGAACTCTACTTTTGCCATGCGGTGGTTGAAACGGAGGCTGACGGCTTGGTCATAACCTCCCACTACGGTGACGTATAGAAGGCCGAAGCCGGCATACCCACCACTTTGGTCGATATCGGCATTCGGAGTCCGTGCCGTGACACATGTCTCGGTAGTGCTCTTCCGGTAAATGGTGTTTTCAGCATCCTTTGGGACAGTATTGCCCGAGGCGTCCATTACGTACCTTTGGAGGCTGAGCATGCCATCCAGCATCACTCCTATCTCCTTGCCGCCGGCACGGGGGTGCGGTTGCGCCACCTCCGCTGTCAGTCGCAATGGGTACTTGCCATCGGGTAAACGTGTAGTAGATTCTCCCGTTTCCATCTTGCCGCAAGAGACGAGTAGCCCGCCCGCGAGCATCAACATCGGCTACCAGCCGCTGATGCGCATCCATCGTCCGGAATATCCTGTTCCTTTCACATCGTTATTTTTCTTTGTTTTATGTGGTTAGAAAGCGCACACGGCACGCACATTGAGTGCGCCGTCCTTTTCGCTGAGCTGTGCGAAGGCATTGTAGAAATACACGCTAAAAGCGCCATTCTTATTACTGGGGCTCTCCGAAGAAGACCAGAAACGTTTATGGTTATTGCGCGGTGACAATGCGTCACCGCCAACGGCGGAGATGGAGACTTCGACTATATCCCTCGTCTCTGTGTTGTCCCGTGTGTACGCAATATTATCGACATCCTTATAACATAGCATGTGCAGTTCCTTTACCGACGGCAAGAACCATCCGGTGCTGTTTGCCGGGGCTGGATTATTTGCGATAAATGTTTTCAGGACCTCAGCAGGATTGACCAAGGCATCGGTTTTGCCGTTTGTCTTGCAATATCCGTTATACGCCCACAGCACTTTCGTGTTCTGGTAACCGAGTATCCTGTTTATGTTGCCGGTCGCATCGAAACCAGTGGCAATGTTTACGTACTCATCCTTATCGACAGGATTGAAATCTGTTCCTCTTTGAAAATCCGCCACCCAGTCGTTAACGTTTTGCCACGAGACGTTGCCCGGAGCATCTTTAATCGACACGGCAAGGCCATGGGTGCAATTGGGATGTTCTTTCACCATAATCTTGTCGAAATCCAGAGACGCCGGCGTGATCCGTCCTTCAGGATTGGTCTCTGCCGGTGTCCAGAAGACGATGGCCGCCACGCTTGCCTTCTGCTCCTCGGTCAGGGTAGTACCCTTAGGCAGCAGGTTGCCGTCGGCGAGCAGGTAATCTCCCCGTTGCATCGTGTAGTCCTTTACAGTTGTCACCGCGCCGTCCACCTTGTATCTCTTGTAACTGCCGGTAGAAAGGCCGGACGGGGTTATGGTGAACTCCTTGCTTCCCTCGTCATAATGTCCTTCGATAGTCGGTGCGGGAGTCGCGTGATTCACCAAGTAGCGGTATGTACCATCGTTCACGCGCAGCGGCTGGGCAATGCCAGAGAATGTAGTGGCGGGTGACACGGCGTAATCAGGAATCCTCTCGTCGGTAAACTTGTATTTAACGGTATTCGGCATCTCGATGACGGCCAATGCCATACGATGGTTCATGGTGAAAGAGAGGTGGAGGGTGTTGTCTTCCCCTGTCGTTGCGGAGCCTTCGGCAGTCATCAAGTCGGAGGCGGTATATGCCGCATGAGTACTTTGGTCGTCCTGAGGCTGCCAAGCGGAAACCAACGGGGCGAAGAATTCCGTGTCGGTCAAGGCTGAGCCTGTGGGAGTGGCAGTCTTTCCGCTCATATCCGTTTAGTAGGGATAGTAGAGGTAGTAGTGCTCATCCGACAATCCCCCCACAAGTGTCGTGTTGTCCTTGGACTTCCACACGAGGTCGCCCGTGGCGGCATCCCTCTCTGCGGTCAGTTTCACGTTGGAATAGAGGGTTTGAGTGCCGCGCGTCACGTATCGCCGTCAGGCATGTTTTTCCTGCCGCTATGAACAACGGCGGGGGTATATGGTTATCCGGATGTTGCCGATGGAAAAAATCGGCTGGAAGAAGAAATAAATTTCTCGCAACGTTTCACAACAGCTTTGACCTGATGCTTTTCAACACACGCCACACCGTCATGCCTGAGAGCTTTATTCTCTTCCTAAGCAGATAGTTGGCAATCCGTTGCGCTCCCCATCTTCTTGTCTCACGCACAGATTAAGGATAATGGTTTCAATTTCAGGTGTTATCTTCATATTGGCAAGTCTTGATGAACGTTTAGACTTATCGGACAATTCCGACTTGCCTTGTTCTTTCTCGCAATTTATCCAACGGTATAACGTGGAACGGGTAATCCCGCACCGAAGGGCAGTTTTTGTCACAGAACCCGTTTCGACGTATAGCTCAAGCCATTTTTGGCGCATCCGTATATCTTCTTTCATGCTACGAAGATACGGATTAAGATTTGCCAACGAAAAGAAAAAGTGTAGCGTATCTATTGATACTTTGCAATTAAATACTACTCCGCTTTTCAGCCATCTCCTTAATACCAGCCTGTCAATCTACACATTGTTGAGAAGCCATTCATGATTAATATGATCAAAACAACCCTTAATGTCACCTTCCAGTATCCATTGTGGTAAACAGTCTCTACTCAACCATCTATGAAGTGCGTCTATTGCATCCGCAGTACTTCTAAACTTTCTGAACCCATATGAGTTCGCATCCGCTTCACTTTCAGTTATAAGTTCTAAAGCCATAAGATATATCCTGCACGGCTCTGTCCTTCATGGTTGGTATTCCCAAAGATCTTGTCTTGCCATTTGCTTTGGCTATGTTGACCTTCCTCAGCGGGAAGGCCTTATATCCTCTCCTTTTCAATAAACATATAGCTTCTATTTTCTTGGCATCAGTGTCCCACTTCATATGGTCAACCCCTGCCGTACGTTTACCTTTATTGGAAGTTACTTTCCTTATCGCCAATGCCTTGGCTTCGTAGGAAGTGGCAAGTAGGTACCGTAAGGCCTTTACCTTGTTGTACCTCTTTTCTTTGTGGGCCTTTGCTATTCGGACCTGCAGTTTTCTCACCTTACGCTCATATTTGGAAGAATCGATATCTTTTCATGTCGTGTTTCGTACGGTTAAAGATGCACACTCGGCTTTTGCCTTGCTCATTTGCAGTTTCTTCATTTTATTAAAGTTCTACAATCGTTTCATAAAGAATTACCCTGCGGAAGTCTGCCTGATTTCGCATGGGGTGATGTTTAAACCTCTATCCTCCGCATTACACAGAATCATTCACTTTCTCCGCAATCCTTTACCCGCACCACATTCGGCTTTTCTTGCAATTGGCTTACCTGCCTGACATAGACAGGAGAAATACGGGTTTACCAAGTTCCGTACAAGTAACTGACGCCCGACTTAGAGCCCGCCCCTCCACCGCCAGTATGATGTCCGTGTAGCCTTACATTCCCAAAAGACTATCCTGACTACCCACCTTTTGGCTATAGCTTATAAATATCCGTAAGCTATTTCTTTATTACGATGGTGTAGCGATTCACATATGTTACTCATATCAGTCAGCCTAACAGCCTATACATTGGATATTTCTGTAAAGGACTGCATTGTCAAGAGGGCTTCGCACTAAACCATGACTGGTAAAGCACGCCTCTTTAGACTACTATTGACAGAACAATAGGTTCAGGCACAGTGCTGAACAATTACTTGTACGACTTCTTGTCGCACGGAATACCTAAAGATACAAAAAGGCCAACTAATTCGCAATAATTTGGCTATGAATTAGTTGGCTAATTTTATATTATTTAATAAATACCCCTATTCAGTTCGATTAATGGAGCTGAACTATAAATTTGGACGTTTGCCTTCTTATACAAGATTGACATTCATTGTTTCCGCTATTGTTTTGTTTTCAATCAGCATTCAACTGTATCAACATGAACAGTCGTTTGAAAACTTGAAACTCATTTTCCAAAAACATAAATAATCAACAGATTATTAAAGGTAATCAGTTGGACTATACATTATCTCAGAAAATATATCTATTTGACCTTCATTATATCTTTCAACAGTCCCAACGGCTCATCTGTAGTGATAAAGTCGACTTTATCCCAAAAGTATTGCATGTCCTCTTTTTTATTAACCGTCCATACATTCACTTTTAGCCCCAAGGCATGGCAACTTTCAATCCAATCGGTATAACGGTAAAATTCAGAGAAGTGATAATCCGGTCCGGCACTACCCAATTCTTTCAGTTGTTGTGGAGATAAGTCCCCTTTCAGATAATATACAGGAGTGCTTGTGGGAGCCTGACGGATCAGTTCCTTTAATGCGTGAGACGAAAAGGTGATATATATCATCCGGGGTTCGAGTCCCATCTTCTTTATCATCGAAACGATCTCTTCAACAGCTTTTATCTCCCGTTCGGGTTTACTATGAGCTTTCAACTCCAGCACCAGCTTCAAAGATGTTTTCCGCTTAGCTGTTTCCAGAAGCTCTTTTAAGGAGGGTACGCATTCTCCATTCGCTAACCATAACCCGGTTAATTCCTTCAGAGTGGACTCTTCAACCTTATGCCCTTGAATAATCCCATCATGGCTAACCACCAAACCATTATCTTTTGTCAGCCAGACATCAAACTCCGAACCATAACATCCTATAGAATCCGCTTTCAACAAAGATGTAATGCTATTCTGTGCTGATCCTTGGGTTTTCCAGAAACCACGATGGGCAATCACCCGTGTTTGTGCCGAAGTATTGGCAATCATAAACATAATTGCCAATAAACACATTACCTTTTTCATTTTGTCCTTTCCTCTAATTGTTAGTTATATAAGAGCTGATTCTCTAGTATCCCGGATTCTGCACTAGATTGGGATTTACTTCTATCTGATCTTGTGGAATAGCAAGCCAATAGTTCTTGGGAGCGGTAAAATTACGAACGCCGGTTTCTTTCATGTCCGTAAGTTTATAAAAACTATCAGCGGTTTTTCCGGATAATGTCCAGGATTTCTGATAACGCATCATTTCAGTATGGGCAATTTTCCAACGGCGCATATCATGGAAACGTCTGCCTTCCATAGCCAATTCAATGGAGCGTTCATCATGTAATATTTCGCGCAACTTCTCTCCTGAAGGAATACCACCGGCTTTTGCCCATGAATCTGCAAAGGTAGGTAATCCGCAACGTTCACGTACTTTATTCAAATAGGACAGACTGGCAGTACTCAGTGTGCCGCTATATTCGAAATCCGCTTCTGCATAACTCAGATAGAGTTCGGCCAGACGCATATAAGGAAAGCACCAACGGTTGTAGGTTATTTGATCGGTAGTCCTATTATAGGTATCATATTTAGACACCCATTTCTGACAATAATAACCGTTGTCCGTTTGATACTCATCCTTGGCATTGCCATTATTCTGCTGCATTTCACCACGTCTGCATTTGAGCACTATTGTCTTTCCCTGCACGTCATAATTTCCACGATCAAAGCCAATAGAGGCATAAAAGCGCGGATCACGATTCCTGTGAAAACGTACCGTACTATCACCTGGTGCAATGGAATACGGATCAAGCTTCTTAGTCTCGGGATCATCTGCCCAAGGTAGACCGTTCTTGGTATAATACCTACTCACACAATCCCACGTCGGGAATAAGGACCCTCTAAAACCTTTGGTCGAATAACTTGTAAATTCAACACGAGGAGCCATATTCTTGATACAGTAGGAAATAGTTCCCTGTTCAGCAAAGCCAAACAGGACTTCATTCCAGTTAAATCCGCTACCACTGATCCCATCACCGACAAAGGCTTCATGATAGTTTTTCTTCCCTTGCTCCAAGTCATTGGTCGAATTTCCATAAAGTTTGTAACCGTTCTCTTCGCAAAGGTCTATGGCCTCTTTGGCAGCATCCATCGCTCTCTTCCACTTTTCCCGGTCATAAGTCTGGTTAATCAGAAAAGTGCCGTCGGGGTTTTTAAAGTCGGAATAAAACTCACTATTCCCATTGACTAACGGCGAGGCGGCATAAAGCAACAGCCGAGCCTTGAAAGCCAAGGCAGCAGAAGAGGTAGCCCTGTTTCTCTTACTTGAATCCCATACGCCAGGAAGTAATCTAGCTGCTTCCGAATATTTATTGGCAATGAAATCGACACATGTATCATAAGGAGAACGGGAGGTCATCATCTCGGCCGGAGAACTTTCCATTGGTATTTCCTTGTCAATAATAACTATCGGTCCATAGTACTCCAGCATGATCTGATGATAATACCCGATCAAAAACAGCGCTTCACCTTTCCACCAGCTCAGGTTTTCGGGGGTAATGTCCGATACCCTATCCAGATTATTAAGCACATTATAGCAATTGCGGATACTTTCCCATACTGCTTTCTTCACAGCACCCTGCGGATAAGATTTTGCTGTATTGCTCCATAATGAGTAATAAGTCGTTGTTGGGGATTCTTCCCCATAAACCAGACTGCGGAAATGAAACCAGCGCGTTGTTCCTCCTTTGCTCGTTATGATTTCGTTTCCTCCGGTAAAATCAGGAAATTGTTGGGGATGGAAATAGTTAGGGATATTCGCGTAGCAAGACAGTACCATTCCTTCAGCCTGATATTGTGTCCGGTAGATATCATCCACGGTAGCAGTACCTTGCGGAACCACATCAAGAAAATCACATGATGCCATCATTAAACAGCCGATTGCCGACAGGCATAACTTTGTATATATATTTTTCATAACTTATTCTGTTCTTAATTAATAATGAAACTGAATCCCGATCTTGGCCGTGCGCTGTAGCGGATATTTCAAACCATTCCCACTTCCCATTTCAGGATCCCAGGTACTGAACGGAGAGAATGTCAGCAAATTAGTACCTGCTGCATACACACGCAGCCATGGGAAGAAGGAATAGCCCAGTTCGGCATTCTTCAGGCGCAGGAAAGCTGCGTTACGTAGGTAATAAGTGCTGGTTTGCGCATTGTTCGTGATAAATTCGGGTGATAATCGGGGATAGGCGGCACCGGCTACATTATTGCTTTCCGACCAGTGGTCATCAACGATATACTGTGCAATGTTATATCCTTTATGGCCCGCTTCGCTGAACGGATGAATATCGCTCATCATTAAACTGACTTTGGCCACTCCCTGGAAAAACAGAGACAAATCCCACTTTTTATACTTCAACGTTCCTCCAAAACCATAGATAATCTCCGGAATTTCAGGATTGCCGATAATCGTCCTGTCATAACCATTCACCACGTTATCACCATTCAGATCTTTATATTTAATATCTCCCACCGTATAATTTCCGAACGACTGTTTGGGAGATCTGTCTATTTCCTCCTGAGAAGTAAACAATCCGTCAGACACATATCCCATAATACTGTTTATCGGGTGTCCGATTCTTGAAGAATAGGGTTCTACATTCACCGGTTCGTCTATCTCTGTAATCTCATTATGTGCATAGGTCAGACTACCGTTCAGGCGGAGCACCCAATCTTTGCCAATTACTTTGCTGTATGCTACACTCATATCCACACCCTTATTCTTTACCGAGCCAATGTTGGCATAAGGCAGCATACCTGTCACTCCCATTGTTGAAGGGACGGACGAACGTTGCATAAAAATTCCACTACGGTCTTCCTTGAAATAATCAATGGTTATATCCATAGATTCAAGAAGGGTCATATCGACACCTAAATTCAGCTTTTTCGATTTCTCCCATGTAGCGTTCGCATTACCATAAATATTTACAAGCGGCCCATTCACGCGGGTACCGCTACCAGTCCACCAATCCAAATTATTATTCATACTGACTTCTGTTACATAGGGAAAGCGAGTGGCAAGCGCATCATTTCCGGTCAATCCATAAGTAGCTCGGATTTTCAGAGTGGAAACTGTTTTTTTTAACGGTTGGAAAAACTTTTCATTAGAAATAGTCCATCCTAGGGCAATCGCAGGGAAGAATCCGAAACGATGCCCGCTTCTGAAATTCTCCGAGCCATTATAACCAAAGGTAGCCTCAAGCAGGTAACGCTGACCAAAACTGTAGGTCAGACGTCCGGCCATCCCTTGCTCACGGTAAGGAAGAAGATCTTTTTCAGCTCCGCCGTCCTTCACTTTCTTGGTTTCTTTCATGTGGTAAACAAGGGTAGCTCCCACATCATGTCCACCAAACTGGCGTGAGTAGTCCAGCGCTCCCTGTAAAGACCAGACACTCTCTGTCGGATCACGCCCGGAATTGCTCTTCAGATAAGGTTCTCCCGGCTCACCGATAGTCGAAGTCTTATAAAGGTAGTTTCCCTGATCATCCATCGTATAGTCATCAGATACTTTATAGTAGAAAGGTACAATCCAATGATCCAGCCAGTTAAAACTGTAATTATAGAAAGATGCCAGTCCGGTGAGTTTTAACCCTGGTGTGACAAACTTCAAGTCCTGTTCGAGATTGAAAGCGGTCGTCATATAGACATAATTTCGTTCCGTATAACCTTCACTCAATTTGGCGTAAGGATTCGGCTCTGATTTTCCCACATCCCACGGATCATTGCTACCGTAGCGGATGTATGTATCCCCTGGTTCAGCAGGAAGTGTAGCAGGAAAACGTACGGGATTCCCATGCAT
>ENA-OPYE01001272-OPYE01001272.1-human-gut-metagenome-genome-assembly--contig:-NODE-1272-length-14003-cov-2.327502_pt1 | contig 14003 bp, 9 predicted proteins | sample MGYA00241063_ERZ501442 | MGnify/ENA primary metagenome ERZ501442 (study PRJEB25962, sample SAMEA1967055) | human gut metagenome | biome: human gut; feature: human-associated habitat; material: faeces... | reverse complement strand
CATTGAGAGTTTTCAGTGCATATAGGAACGAGCCTATAAATCCGTCCCCTGCACCTGTTGTGTCAACGGCTTTCACCTTTTCGCTCTCTGCAAATGCCTGAGCGTTATTTGTGAAAGCATATGCCCCCTCTGAGCCGCAGGTGTATATCACAAGCTTCACATTGCCTGTGAAAAGCTTTGGCAGAGCAGCTTTGATGTCGTTTTCACCTGTGATAAATCCAAGCTCTTCGTCTGATATTTTCACAATGTCAGCCATTGGTACAAACTCATTTACGGTATCATGCAGAGCTTTCTTGTCGTTCCAAAGAGGAAAACGCAGATTAGGGTCAAAGCTTATCATTGCGCCTTTTTGACGTGCATAGGCGATAGCCTTTTTGTGTGCGTCTTTCATCGGAAAATCTCCAAGGGAAACACTGCAAAAATGCAGTGCGTATGCGTCCTCAAACCATTCTTCTTTTACCTGCTCCGCTGAAAAAAGCATATCTGCGGAGGGCTTTCTGTAGAATGAGAACGTCCTGTTGCCGTCATTTTCAAGGCTCACAAAAGCCAAAGCAGTGTTCGCCTTGTCGGTGAAGCTCACAAGGGAAGTGTCGATTCCAGCCCTTGCAAGGTCGCCTGCTATCTTTCTTCCGAATGGGTCATCACCAAGCTGAGTGATAAATTTTGAGCTTCCACCAAGGATAGTGAACGCTCCGCAGACGTTTGCAGGCGCTCCGCCGCTTTTAGGGCTGAAAGCCGTTACTTCTTCAAAGGCACAGCCTGTCTGTGCAGGAATAAAATCTATCAGTGCTTCGCCTATGGCAAAAAGTGTGTTTCCCATTGCAGTTCCTCCTCTCAGATGTCCCAGACCTGTGCCTCAAAGCCGTTTACTTTAAGCTTTACGCTGCCATTATCGGGATATATTCTTGTTGACATCACAGTTTCGCCGTCATTGATATAGACTTCGATGCTTGACATATCTGCGATAACTCTTATGTTTCTCACGTTGTCTATCTCTGCGTTTCTTACCGTTCTGCCACAGCCGTATTTTTCGTCAGTAAATTTCATTGTAAAGAGCTTTTTCTCTTTATCAAAGTCAAGTTCCAGCTTGCCGTCAAGGGTTATGCTGAAGCTGTCCGCAGGCTCACCGTCAAGCTCAAATGGCAGAGGATATTCTGCAGTTTGACCGCTGCTCTGTCGGCGTGCGTTGCTTTTAAGCTCGTCAAATTCAGCTATAGGCTGCTGTCTGAGCTTGCCGTTGGGTGCAACAGTTACAACTCTCGGTATGGTAAGGCAGTGCTGCCAGCCAAGATCAGTGGTGGCATTGCCGTATGCCTTGTTGTCCATGCCAAGCCAGCCTATGAGTATCCTCCTGCCCTGTGGGTCAAGAAATGTCTGCGGTGCATAGAAGTCAAAGCCCATGTCCCACTCGGTGAAGTCACCGAGAACGCTGTCCTCAAGCTTGCCCTGAACAGGGAAGTAGCCTGATTCGTTAAGGTTCTGCCACTTTGTTTCATAGTGAGGCATACCCTGCGGGCAGGTGCTTAAAAAGCCCTTGCCGCCTATCTCGAAATAGTCAGGGCATTCCCACATATAGCCGTAGCCCTCTTTGTATACCTTGCCGGTGTATTTCCAGTTTATAAGATCGTCAGATTCGTATACAAGCACACAGCCCTCGTCGTCAAGAGTTCTTGCACCCAGCACCATTTTCCATATGTCGCCCTCTTTCCACACCTTTGGATCTCTCACATGGCATGAGCAGAAATCAGGGTAGTCGCTGTTTCTGAGAAGTACCTGCTTTTCACTCATTTTGCTTCCGTCTGTGGTGGTGACGTGGATAACGTTCGCACCTCTGCCGGCTTTGACATAATCATAATCGCCTATCATCTTCACATTACCTGTGTAGAAAATATGCAGAACACCGTCATTTTCAATGGCGCTTCCTGAGTAAACACCATGGCTGTCCTCAGGAATGTCAGGCATCATAACTGCTCTGTCATAAGTCATGTGCATAAGGTCGCTGCCGTGATAATGTCCCCAGCCTCTTGGCGTGTGACCGTCAGCGGCAATTGGGCTGTACTGAAAATAAACATGATATTCGCCCTTGTAAAAGCTCAGACCGTTCGGGTCATTGAGCCAGCCGTCAGGCGGTTCGATATGAAATCTCTGACGCCATTTTGCATTCTTTATTCTTTCTCTGTTTTCCAGTTTTTCTTTGTTATCCATTTATATCCTCTCCTTTTAATGCGTTGACTATAATTATTGACGGTTTGTCTGTGCTTTATGCGTTTACCTTTATTAGCTTATCTCCTATAGTTACTTCTGTGCCTTCTTCTGCAAGCTCCTCAACGGAGGCAAATTCGTCTGAATTGCCCACAAGAACAGGTGTGATAGTCTGATAGCCCTTACTCTTTATAAAGTCCATATCGAAAGTGATAAGCGTCTGTCCCTTTGTTACTCTGTCGCCCTCAGAAACGTAAGCCTTGAAGCCCTCACCTTTAAGCTCAACAGTGTTTATTCCAACGTGGATAAGAAGCTCCTTGCCGTTGTCAAGTGTCAAACCAACTGCATGGAAAGTGTCAAAAAGCGTTTCGACCTTGCCGTCGCCAGGTGCAACGACCTTGCCCTCAGTAGGTTCTATTGCTGCACCAAGACCAAGTATGCCTTGTGCAAATGTCTGGTCAGGAACGTTTTCAAGCTTTACAGCCTTGCCGCTAAGCGGAGCTGTGATAATGCCGTCATCTGCTATGTCTGCATTTTCAGCCTTTGTTTCCATAGCCTGTGCAGGCTGTTCAGTCTTTTCTGTCTTGTTTTCGGAAGGCTTGTTCTCGTTTTTTATCTGCTCGTTGTTCGTGCCGAAAAGCCAAGTAAGAGTGAATGCAACGCCCATTGCTACAGCCATTGAGATTATATACTTCACTGGGTGGTTGAGTGTAAGAAGTATTGCAAATATTCCTGTTACACCTGTTGCAGTTGCGCCAAGGTGGAGGATAGAAGCGACCATTGCTCCGCAAGCGCCGCCGATAGAACCGAATATGAAAGGCTTTACAAATCTAAGGTTTACACCGAATATTGCAGGCTCTGTGATGCCAAGCATACAAGACAGAGCAGAAGGATAAGCCATTGATCTTATCTTGTTGTTCTTGCTTCTTACTGCCACTGCAAGGCAGGCAGCTCCCTGCGCCATGTTTGCGGCAGATGCCAGAGGCAGCCAATATGTCGCACCATATTTAGCAAGCTGACCAATGTCGATAACAGTGTACATATGGTGTATACCGCCAACAACTGTTGTTGAATAGAAACCGCCCATTATGAACGAGCCAATGCCGAATGGGATAGTGATAAGCTTCTGAACGCCTGTGATAATGCCATTTTCAAGGGCAACGAATACAGGACCGATAAAGGTGTAAACGAGGAAAGCTGTTACTGTAAGGCTCACAAGAGGTGTAACGAAAAGGTCGACAATGTCAGGCACTTTCTTGTGAAGCTTTTTCTCGATGTTCGCAAGAATGAATGAAGCGATTATGATAGGAATTACATGACCCTGATAGCCTACCATGTGAACGTTGAACAGACCAAATATGGAGAAAGTCTGCTCATATCCGTTTGTGGAAACTGTCCAAGCGTTTTGCAGGTCAGGGTGGATAAGGAACATTCCTATTACCGCACCAAGATAAGGGTTGCCACCGAACACCTTAGTTGCAGAATAGCCAATAAGTATCGGCAGGAATGTGAACGCTGCATTTGAAAGCAGTTTGAATATGGTGAAAACATATCCATTGGTGTCAAGGGAGATAAAGCCGTTTGAAGCCATGAAATTCAAAGCTTCCATTATTCCCATGATAAGACCGCCTGCAACGATAGCAGGGATTATAGGTACGAATACGTCGCCGAGAGTTTTGATAAGTCTTTTGAACCAGTTCTGCTTCTGAGCCACCTGAGCCTTGACTTCGTCCTTTGAAGAGGCTTCCACGCCTGCCTCTGCAATAAATTCGTCATAGACCTTGTTTACCGTTCCTGTGCCTATGATGATCTGAAGCTGTCCTGAAGCTTCAAAAACACCCTTTACAACATCAATGTTCTCCAGGGTATCCTTTTGTATCTTTGAGTTGTCTGCGATTATAAGTCTTAATCTTGTGGCACAGTGTGCGGCACTGACCAGATTTTCCTTTCCGCCTATAGCAGAAAGTATCTCACGAGCTGAACTTCTGTGATCCATAATATCCCGTCCTTTGCTTGCTTTTTTTATTATTTTGTCCGAACTATGTTATTTTATCAGTTTCATCATTTATGTGATACCGATTTCATTAACTATATTATAACCCATGGCAGTGCATTTGTCTATTGACAAATAATATAAACTTGCAAGGCGGTGTTACAAGGTTTCACACAGTTTCACATTTTTTCTCTGTAGACTCACGCTCTTCCAGCTCAAAATCGAGCGTCAGTGTCCTTGGTATAGAGCTTTCTCGTTTAAGTGAATTGAGCAGCATTTGTGCCGCTTCTATGCCTGCGGTGCGATAATGAAAATGCACAGAGGTCAGGGGAGTGGACGTGACCTTACAAAGCTGAGAGTCGCCAATACCTGCTATCATTATATCCTCTGGTACTTTCAATCCCTGCTCACGGCAGGCAAGGAGTGCGCCTGCGGCAAGATTGTCGGTGGCACAGAAAATGTGGTCGTACCTTCTGCTGCTTTTCAGTAATGTCAAAGCCCTTTTGTAGCCTGAGTCCATTTTAAATTCAGCCGTCTGCATATCAGACTTTTCAATGTTGATGCCGTTATCAGAAAGGGCGTGGAGAAACCCGTTTTTTCTTGCCTGACCTGCCGCCTTGTCCTGCTCGGTAACCCCGATAAAAGCGGGCTTTTTGCAGCCTTTGTCAAGCATAAGCTTCTCTGCGGTATAGGCGGCTTTGTAATCGTCATGACAAACGCAGTTTGCACCCTTGTATTCCTGTCCCACAATTACCACTGGCACACGCATTTTTTTCAGCACAGCGTCATGGAGCGGAGTGAAAACAGAAGCCAAAAAGATAACTCCGTCAACACGATTGCTTCGGAAAAGCTCCAGATATTCAACTTCTTTCTTTGGGTCGTTGGCAGAGTTCACAAGCAAAAGCTGATAGCCCTGCTCACTGAGTACCTGACTTATTCCCTCCACCTCTCTTGCACAGCTCTCGCTTGAAAGCTTTGGTATAATAACTCCCACAAGCTTTGTCACCCTTGTTCTCACGTTCTGCGCCTGAACGCTCGGGGCATAGCCTGTGGCTTCTATGGCGGCTTCAATAAGCCTGCGCTTTTCTTCGCTCACATAGCCGTCGTTGAAATATCTGCTCACAGCAGATTTTGATACTCCTGCGGCTTTTGCAAATTCGGTAATGTTCATTGCTCGTCACTCCTTTTATTATATTATACCACTGCACTATGAATTTTCAATATGGTTTCATATGAATATTTCATATATAATGTGAAACTGTTTCAACTAAAAAAACTGCCGCACCCAATCGGTACAGCAGTTATGAAAATCTATTTCACTATGGCATGAAGCCTCCATTTTCCACCCTTGTATCTTATAAGGCTCACCATAGCGGTCACAAACCACGTTGCAGCGGTGGTGTACCATATGCCCCAATAGCCTATGAAAGCTATCCTTGTGAGGATAAGTGAAAGACCTATCCTGCATATTACCTCCGCCATGCCGTTTACAAGGGCATAGTTTGTATCGCCTGCGCCGTTCAAAAATCCTCTTGTGGTGTGGATAATACCCAGCGACCAGTAGAAAAGTGAGGTTATGATAAGCGCTTTTGCCGATATGCTTATAACAGTCTTGCCCTTGACAAACCAAGATGTTATTGCACCGCCAAACAGTGTGAACAGTACAAGCACCACTGCCGAGAATATCACCGATATCTTTATTGCACAAGCAAGACCTTTCTGTGCACGTTTTTCTTTTCCTGCGCCGATATTCTGTCCTGTGAATGTTGAAACCGCCGCATTAAGTGAAGAAAATGGCTGTTGAACGAACTGCTCAATACGCATTGAAACTGTGTATGTCGCCATGACCGTTTCGCCAAAGCCGTTTGTCACACGCTGGAGAGCCACCATTGATACCGAGATAAGTCCGTTTTGTATGGCGATAGGCACGCCTGTTTTCACACAGCGGCTCATCATGTCCTTGTCGGCGTGCAGATCGTCGGCGGTGAGCTTTATCTCTCTGCTCACTGCAAAGCAGTACACAATACAAGAAATGGCGGAAAGTGCCTGTGTAAGCACCGTCGCCCATGCCGCACCTGCTATGCCGAATTTGAATACCACCACAAAAAGCAGGTCAAGGAGGGCGTTTAGCAAGCTTGCTGCACCCAAGAATATCAGCGGTGTTTTTGAGTCGCCCAAAGCCCTCATTATGGCGTTTATCCAGTTGTATGCAGCCACCGCTATCGTTCCGCCGCAGGCTATCTGCATATACGCCACAGAATCTCCGATGAGCTTGTCAGGAACTTTCAAAAGCTCCAGTATAGGTCTTGTGGCAGGCACGGATAAAAGGCTTATTACAATGCCGAATATAGCCGTGACAAGCGCTGAGTTGAATACTGCCGACCGCAGGGCTTTTTTCTTGCCTGCACCGAAATACTGTGCGACAATTATTCCTGCACCCACCGACAGCCCTATGCAAAGGGTGTAAAAAAGATAAGTGATAGAGCCTGTAGCACCAACAGCGGCAAGGGCGTCATCGCCCAGATAACGCCCCACCACCATAGTGTCCACTATATTGTATGTCTGCTGCAAAAGATTTCCTGCAAGCAATGGCAGTGAAAACATTATTATGTGCCGCATTTCACTGCTTTGTGTCATGTCTGTTGTTCTGCTTATTTTAGTCATTATTTTCCTTACGCTTCTTTCTCGCTATGCCGTATATCACTGCACCAACTGCCGCAGCAGCGCAAACGCCTGCGCCAACAGCTATAGGAAGCTTGCTTTTGCTTGACTTAGTGCTTTCAGACTTCGCAGGCTTTTTCTTCTCAAATGGTATCTTTCCGCCTGTTACCTGCATAGCGTCAATTGTATATTTGCCTGATTTTATGGTTACCTTTGCGGTGTGAGCGCCCTCAGACAAGCCTTCAAAATGGCATGATATCTCACGCTGACCTGTCCTTGAAACTGTCACGAGCTGTTCATCATCTCCGTCTATTGATACCCCGAGTATAGCTTTTTCTCTTGTTTCACCTGAAAGCGCAAAGCCTGTTCCCTCAAAGCTTACTGTGAAAGAGTCGCCCTCTGTGCCATCTGATATGGTTCGTTTGTAGTTTTTGAAGCTGCTCATAAGGTTGTGTTCCCAGTTGCCCTCAAAAGTGAAGCAAGAGTCTGTTTCGTCAAAGCGAGTTACATATGTGTCATTGCCCTCCACAGGTTCAGCAGAGAAGTTGTCAAAGCTGTTTTTGTTGTATGAGCTGAAAAGTGACGCTCTGCCTGCACTTATAAGAGACTCACCCTCGTTCACAGTGTATTCAGCTACCATGTTTCCGTCAATATATCCACGGATAACGTTGTTTACAGCCTCGACTTTCAGATTGTGAGAAGCTGTTCCGTCAAAGCCGTCTATGCTTCCACTGCTAATAGTGCCGTCATTTGCTTTAAGCTCCCAGCTTCCGTTCTCATAAAGCTTTATCCAATAGCCACTGTATGAATTGCAGCCAAGTGTGTATCTCAGACCAACGCCCACATAGTTTGATTCTGCGTCCTGCGAAGTCGCAAAAGCAGCGTCAACGTTCACAGAGTAGTTATACCACCTGTCGTCACCAAATGTAGTCACAGGTTCTGGGGTGTAGCCCCACTCGTTGGCTTTCATGTCAGCCGTTATCTGCTGAACTAGCATATTGCCCTTGTCGGTCTTTTCCACCTCGAAAGCACCGCCCTGATCTGTTGTGTATCTTGGCGCATTGCCCCTTGATGAAAGATAATTCTCAGAATAGCCTGCATACTCAAAATCGTCCGAATATGGAAGCTTCAAAACAGTGCGTTCGCTCTCGTCAGCGTTTTTGTATTCTGTGCGCTCAGGTGTAACAGTAGAAATTGTCACAATAGAATTTGGCTTCACTGTCACAGAGTATGTATAAGCTCCGCCGTTCTCTGTAGGGGTTATATCCTCAGTTTTCTTGAAATAATTCTCGTCATAGCTGCCGCCAATGCTGTCAGGACCTCTTGTTTCCCATACGCTCACGTTGCTTGACGCCTTGTCAAGTCCTGATACCTTGAGGTCATACTGTATAGGCCCGCTGGTAGTGTTTGTGATAACAGTGCTGTAATCGCCTGTTTCTGTGTCTGTGGCGGTCATATAGCTGTAAACTGCGTCGACGATAGCGTGGCCGTCACCGCCTTTTTTGCCGTCGCTGTAGCATCCGCTGTCAACGAACGCCCAGCCTTTTTCAATGAACTGCGAAAAATGCAGAGACATATAAAATCCGCTGTCAAGCATATAATAACCGCTCCAAGGGTCGCAGGCTGAGATAAGCTGTTTCTGACAGTAGCAAGCGCCGTCATAGTATGCCGATACAACAGGTTGATACTCATAAAGTGTCATTTTGCCGTTGGGATACATTCCGATTATTCTGTTTGCAATATCAAGGGTGCCGTTTATGCCTGCCAGACCTGAGCCGTCATATCTGTATGTACCCTGCGCATATGCCATTGGCGAGCTTGCTTCGCTGAACCAAAGCTCTTTGTTTTCTTCATATGCAAGCTTCTGTGCGTTCTCGGTGGACTCGCTTGTGTAATGGCTTCCCACCACGTCAACAACGTTCATAAGTTCGCTGTCCTCATACATTCTGTCAGCAAAGCCCCATGTGCAGACCTCTTCACCACCGACTATCTTTATCTTTGAGTAGTCATAAGGGGTGTTTTTTTCACTTTTGAGATGTGAGGAAAGATATTTCACCCATTCAGGGTCAGCTCCACGCTCATTCTGCACAGCACTTACATAGTCAAATTCAAGTCCATATGTTTCATAAGCGGAGTCAAGGGTGTTTTTATACCATTTGTATCTTGCAGCATAAACGTCTGAAGCGTCAGATACCCACTTTGGTTCACTCCACCATAGCATATCCAAGGTGAGGTCAGGATTTATCTTCTTTGCGTCAGCGGCAAGCTGGTATGCCGCACCTCTTGTTACGTCAGCCTTTTCGTCCTCTGTTCTCATTACAGACGGTTCTGTGCCTGATGATGAGTTTATATCCGCACCCATTTCCAACTTAAGGTGAGTAATGCCGATACCCTCTTTGCCAAACATATACTCCATTATCTGCTCATATACATCAGGGTGTTCAGCCTTGTAATCCAGCAGAAGCCTTGATGAGTTGTTTGCACTCACCATGCCTGCCCCTCTGTAGCGCATATTTTCTTTGAGCTGAGCCGTAGTTCCGTCAATAACTATCTCTCTTGTATTATTTGTATTGCTATCGTTCACCGTTGTTCCCTCCGCACTGCAATTGTAAGCGCCTGCGCTAGATATCATCATGACCAATGCTGACACCATTGACGCGCCCCTTTTTAGTATCGTCATAAGTTATCCTCCTTGCATAAAGCATGGCTTCTTGCTTTCTTATGACAATTATAAGCTTAAAGGAGTGTATGGTCAATCTGAAATATTTTGCATATTATTAAGATACGAACATTTTGCTTTGAAATAGGCTAAGAAAATTCTAATAGAGCTTAAAATATTATTACAAACCTGTTCCTCTTGAACGACGGTATTCTCTTGGCGAAACGCCCTCCAGCTTTTTAAAAACGATGCTGAAATAGTTTCTGTCCTCATAGCCAACCTGCTTGCCTATGTCGCCTATGTCAGAGTCGGTGTTAAGAAGCAGAGATTTTGCCTGAGAGATACGTCGTTTTGCAATATATTCAAGTGGACGCATTGAAGTTTCTGCTTTAAAAACACGGCAGAAATGTTGTACTGACACTCCCGAAAGTCCTGCAAGTGTTTCTGCGGTGATATCCTCCATGTATCGGCTGTCAATATACAAAAGCGCCTGCCTTGTAATGCTTCCCACGTTGTTTCGGCTGTCGGGGAAAAGCATTGCAGTCCTCATGGCGAGGATATATTCATACACAAGTGCGGAAGTTTTTTCGCCACAATTCACAGGGTCGGCAGCGGCAACAAAAATTCGCTCAAAAAGCTGAGCAGGTTTTTGTGTGTTTATCTCAGGGGAGAATCTAAAGCTGTCAAAGCCAAGGTTTGCAAGCATTTGCCCCGCAAATTCACCACGGAAAACTATCCAGTTTGTTATCCAATTCCCATTTGAGGGATAATATTCATGCGGAACGCTAGGGGGCAGATAAAATGCCGAGCCTTTAGTCTGCACAAATTCTTCTCCTCCGACAATTAGTCTGCCCTCGCCCCCTGAGGTAAAAAGAAGCTGATGTGAAACAAGCCCTTTGTCCCTTGTGACGTGATATTCAGGGTCGGAAATGCCTATTCCGGTGAGATAAAAGGGCAGGGAAGTCTGCCTACCGATAACAGGATATATGACCTTTGTCACTGCCACACCTCCTTTTCAAAGTGTAGTTTCTTGGTAAATTATATATCCACAAGTGCAATTTGTCAATGGTTCGGTGCTTGACTACAGGTAAACATTGTGCTAAACTTTTATACACAGCGTTTTTCGACACAGCGAACGCCCGAAAGGCAGATGAACATTTTGGAAAAAAATCACGATAGGAAAGCATTCAAAGCCCTGATACAGACTGAAGGGTCAGCATTTTTGCTGACCCTTTTGCTTTGCCCTGCTATTTAATTCTCCGAAACATCGATAACAACATATTCAGACTTGCAGCCTGTTTTGAATTTTATCGCCCAGTCTGAAATGCCTGATGTCACGATAAAGTTGGTGTCCTCACGCTTTTCATAGCCGTATGTGCGGTCATTGCCGCCGATGAGAGTGCCAAGGAAGTTTATTGGTATGAGCTGACCGCCGTGTGTGTGACCTGACAAAACAAGGTCTACCTTTGACGCCGCCTGAGCGTCATAATCACAAGGCTGGTGATCCATTACAACTGTGAACTTCGAGCTGTCAAGATCCTTTGTGAGCTCTTCCATAGATGCTCTGTGACCGCCCTTTTCCATTTCCTCAGACCTGTCCTGTCTGCCTATTATGTAGAAACGATCGTCGATAAGCACGGTGTCGTCCTGTAATACGTTGACATTGTTCTTTTCAAGCTCCGCAATAAGATCGTCACCGCTGTAGCCACGATACGAAGGGTCATAGTATCCCTTGTCATGGTTGCCAAATGAGAAATAAACGCCGTATTTTGTTTTCAGCTTGCCAAGAGCTTCACAGCACTGTATCATGTCCTCTTTTGATGTGTCATCATCAACAAAGTCGCCTGTTATAAGCACCACATCGGGGTCAAGCTTCTGTATCTCTTCCATGTACTTTGCGAAGCCGTCCCCATGGAACGTTGTGCCAACGTGAGAGTCTGCAAATTGAACTATCCTTATGTCACCTGACTTCTTATCAGTTTTCAGTGTGTAGTCAGTTTCCCATACATTATTGCAAAGATACCAGCCCACCGCAAGATACACCACCGTCAGCGGCACGGCGATAAAGCCTGCAAGGCATTTGCTTGCCTGTTTCTTTGATATCTTCTTTCCAATGAACACAAACAAGTCGCACAAAAGCCAGAATATAACAAGATGCAGCAAACAGATTATCGCATTTATCCAGTCCCATATAAGCCATATTATGCCGCCTGTGAGCACTATAAGACCTGCACTTATGGCGTATTTAAGTACCTTTTTATCCTTTGAAAGCTTTTTTATAAAGCCAAAAGCTGATATTCTTCTTGTGAGATAAATAAAGCCAGCCACAGAGCAGACCGCCACAAGAATAGTTATCATTAACCATAAAAACATATTTTGCCTCCTGTAAAATTGCTGTAATATCATTATAAGTAGCAAAGCGGACTAATTTCAACAAGTTTTTTTTAACATTTCTTTACCTCTGTTAACATTTGTACCTATGTGCTGTTGAAAAAAGCGACAATAAGTTGTATAATTATTATATAGCAGAATGGAGGAAAGCAATATGTATGAAATGAAACGCACTGTAAATTGCAGCCAGATAGGTTCGCATGGCATAATAAGAAATAGCTGCCTTGTTGACCTTTTGCAGGATTGCTCTGTTATCCACCTTGACACTCACCCTGTTATGTCGCCTTTTTTTGAGAAAGAAAACTGCGTGATGTTTCTTGTGTCAAGACAGCTTGATATAGTCCGCAGACCTGAGCAAAACGAAAAGCTCACCGTCAAAACATGGACATATGAGCTAAAAAGAATGTATGGCTACAGAAACACAGTTATATATGACGAAAACGGTGATATCTGCGTGAAGTCTATAGCTTCTGGCGCTTTCATGGATAAAATCTCTCAGCGACCTATAAAAGCTCCACAAGAGCTTGTTGATAGGGTGAAGCTCTATCCAAAGCTTGATATGGAGTATCTTCCAAGAAAGATAGCCCTACCTGATACTGAGCCACAGGTGTATGAGGATATCCCGGTGCTGAAATGCTATATCGACATGAACGAACACGTCAATAATGCGAGATATCTTGACATAACAGACGAGTTTGTGGAAAATGAGTCTGCTGTGAAGCGTATCCGTGTGGAATATAAAAATCCCTTGAAGCGTGGTAAAGCCATAAAGACTCTTGTTTATACCGATGAGGGCAGAAAATTTGTGGAGCTTTGTGATGAAAATAATAAGCCATATTGCATTACTGAGTATGATTATAGGTCATGATGCACAAATTGGAGCTTGCAATAAGCTGACTTTATTGTATAAAACGTAGAAAGCATATTAATCCTATTGACATAGTAGGAATAAAGTGATATAGTATAACCATAGTAAACATAAGCGGTACAGAAAACCGCATAAAATAATTTTCATATCGGAGGTAGATTAAAATGTCAAAGATCTATAAGGGCGTTTCGGAGCTTATCGGAAAAACTCCAATAATCGAAGCAGTTAATTTTGAAAAGGCAGTAGAGGCTGACGCAACTATCCTTGCAAAGCTTGAATATTTCAACCCGGCAGGAAGCGTTAAGGACAGAGTTGCACTTGCAATGATCGAGGAAGCTGAGAAGAAGGGCGTTCTCAAGAAAGGCGCAACTATTATAGAGCCTACATCAGGAAATACAGGTATCGGTCTTGCGGCTGTGGGCGTATCAAAGGGCTACAAGGTAATTCTTACAATGCCTGAAACAATGAGTATCGAAAGAAGAAATCTTCTTAAGGCATATGGCGCACAGATAGTTCTCACAGAAGGTGCAAAGGGCATGACAGGTGCTATCAAGAAGGCTGACGAGCTTAAGGGCGAGATCGAGAACTCAGTTATCCTTGGTCAGTTCGTAAACCCAGCAAACCCAGCCGCTCACTTTGCAACAACAGGTCCTGAGATCTGGAACGATACAGACGGACAGGTAGATGCATTCGTAGCCGGAGTCGGAACAGGCGGAACAATCACAGGAACAGGTGAGTACTTAAAGAGCAAGAACCCTGATGTAAAGATTGTCGCTGTAGAGCCTGAGACATCAGCAGTGCTTTCAACAGGAAAAGCTGGAGCACACAAGATTCAGGGAATCGGAGCAGGCTTCGTACCAAACACATTAAATACAGAGGTATATGATGAGATTATCCCTGTATCAAATGAGGCATCATTTGAGTATGGAAAGATTATCGCAAAAGAGGAGGGTGTACTTGTAGGTATTTCTTCAGGAGCAGCTCTCTATGCAGCAATCGAGGTAGCCAAGAGACCTGAGTTCAAGGGCAAGACAGTCGTAGCACTTCTTCCTGACAGCGGAGACAGATACTACTCAACAGATCTTTTTAAGGACTAATATATTATCCATTTTAGGCATTTTTATCAAGATATAGTTAATATATTAGCTGTAAATATTTTTGGCTATAAAAAAGGAACCCGCGGGTCAATGTCATTAAGTTAAGATGACCAATCAAGATCTTAGCATCAG
>ENA-OPYE01001264-OPYE01001264.1-human-gut-metagenome-genome-assembly--contig:-NODE-1264-length-14148-cov-2.401263_pt1 | contig 14148 bp, 10 predicted proteins | sample MGYA00241063_ERZ501442 | MGnify/ENA primary metagenome ERZ501442 (study PRJEB25962, sample SAMEA1967055) | human gut metagenome | biome: human gut; feature: human-associated habitat; material: faeces... | reverse complement strand
ATGAAGCAATCAAAGATTATCAGAATGCTCTGAAATATTTGAAGATTTCACATCTGATTCAGGATTCATTAAGCACAGAAGCTACACATAAGCAGCTCAATGAATTACAAGTAAAGTATGATCTGAATACTCTCAATAATGAAAAGACTATGCTGGAGATAAAAAATAAGAAAACGATGCTCATTTCTCTCAGCATTTTATTAATAATCGTAGTACTTATCTGTACCTATTTATATTTTTCCTGGAAGAAGGAGAAAAGGATGAAAATGGAATTAAAAGCCTTGCATCTCAAAGCACAGGAAAGCGAAAAGATGAAACAATCATTTATCAACTCAATCTGCCATGAGATACGTACTCCACTCAACGCTATCGTCGGATTCTCCGATCTGATCATGAATGAAGAAATCGATGCGGAGATGCGCAAAGAGTTTCCACCGGAAATTCAAAAGAATACTGTATTACTAACAAGTCTTATCAACAGTATGCTGGAAGTTGCCAATCTGGATGTTTCCGAAGAAAAACTTCCCTGTCAGCCTACAGATTTGAAGAACATCTGTGTACATGAAATGGAGCAACTCAAGAAAAAGGAGGGCATAGAATATAAGCTGGAGATTACAGAAGAAAGTATGATTATTCCAAGCAATGCCCAATACCTGACCCAAGTAATCGAACACTTGCTGAGTAATGCTAATAAATTCACAGAAAAAGGTCAGATCACTTTAGGATATGGAGTGGATAAATCCAAAGAGAAAATCCTGATATACGTCACCGATACCGGTTGCGGTATTCCTCAGGAGAAACATGAAGAAGTATTCAACCGCTTCTCCAAACTTGACACTTTTGTTCCCGGTAATGGACTGGGATTATATCTCTGCCGGCTCATCACAAAACGACTTGCCGGAGAGATAAAAATAGATCCTGCATATAAGGAAGGAATACGAATGATCGTCACTTTACCAATAAAATAAAGGTATCGGCTATATTACTTCATTCCCTTACTAATACCGCTTATATTCAGGTAAGCGCAAGATTGAACACCTAATAGAATCACAAACAAATACTCAGCCGTCAAATAGACCGGTAAAGTCGTTGTGAAACAATAACTCAATAGATACAAATAAGCCAGATAGACGACAATAGTGGAAATCTGAAAGATAAATGCAATCCGGGTATTACCTGTACCTATTACTGCATTCATAAAAACATAACCAGGCAAAGCAAATGTGTAATTCAGCAACATCACGATAAACGGATACTGAGCAAGTTCGATTAATTCTGCATTATCCGTATAAAATCCGATAATCTGTTGATTAAATAACATAGCAATAATTATCAAAGGAAGACCGATTGCATATCCCAATCTGAGAATTTTACCACAGAGCCGGAACATACTTCTCCCCTCACCCGCACCTATCAGATTACTGCCCAGTAAACCGGTAGTAGCCGCAAACGAATTAACTATTACAAAAAAAACGGTAGAAACACTTCTTATAATATTCGACACTGCCAGTTGTTTTTCTCCCAACCGCTCGATAGCCACGAAGAATAAAAACCACGGAGCAACACTAATGAAAGCATGCATCATACTCCATACGGATAAGTGAAAAAGTGAATTTAGCAATTTCCTATCATAAACAGGTTTTAACCCTAAATTCTCCTTATCCATTTTCAGAAAAGTATAGATAACCAGAATTAATAAAGAACCGGCTTCAGCCAGTGAAGAAGCCATTGCTGCCCCGGATATACCCAGATTGAGACTGAAAATAAACAAGTAATTACAAGGGATATTGATAAGAACCGCCATTATAGCCGCCCACAACAAAACTCTCGTTTTCGTAATTCCCACGAAGAAAGAGCGGAATGCCAGAAATGGAAAAGAGAATAGCAGACCGAAACATCTCCATGTCAGATAATCAACCGCAGCATTATAAATCTCCGGTGAACGGATGAAATACCTCAGGATAACAGGTGACAGTATATAGGACGCAAGACTTAAAAACATAGCCAGTCCACTCAGAAACAATAATCCCTGGAAGAAAGTCTTCCCTGTTTCTTCGTATCTTTGTTCCCCGTTTCTGCGGGCAATCATAACCTGTAAACCCAAACTAAAGCCAAAACCAAGCATATAAATGGCCAGATAATAAACACTTGCAAGCGCAGAAGCACCTAACTCCACTTCGCCTACATGTCCCAGAAAAATAGCATCAGTAATATTGATTAATTGCTCCATCAGGATGCTCATCATCACAGGAAAGTTGATGAGCCATATTTGCTTATACGTATAATTCATTGTTCAACTAAAATAAACGCATGCCACACAGCTATGCGCATAGCTGCGTGCCACTCGATGTAAATAATCAGATAGGAAAACTCTGTGACGAATTACAAAAATCCGTCAGGATAGCCGAATAGCTTTTATTGGAAAGTACTATTCGTGGAACGTAGCTATATACAGAGTTGATGTTTCATGAGTTGAACAATCGTTTTATGTGAATTCTACACAGCAAATGTAGGAAAAATAATAAAAAAGCAAGTGATCTTACCCAGATAAATCAACGGTTATTATATTTTTGCGTGAAATTACTCCACTGCATGAAATCAACTGAAATCACAAGAGAAGAAATGTGGGCAAAGCAACATTTGTCTGCAAATGAAATCGACTATGCCATTTGGGAACAGGATAAAGTTGTGCTACAACAGATGTCCAAAATCAGCAGAAGTTGCTCATTTGTAGTTGATGTTTATAAATACAGATATGCTTTCGCATCTTCTAACTTTGCAGATATACTGGGATATGACAGCCGGAAAATAGCTACTCTGGAGAAGCAGGGAGATTATTTGGAATCACGCTTTCATCCGGACGATCTCGCCCGACTGGAGCAATTGCAGATTAACCTTAGCAAGTTTATCTATAGCCTACCTCACGAACAAAGAAATGATTATTGTAATATCTATAGTTTCCGGCTGATGAATGCCAAACAACAGTACATACGGGTAATCAGCCGGCAACAAGTTTTAGAACAAAGCCTCAACGGAAAAGCATGGCTGATACTTGGAAATATAGAGATTGCACCCAATCAGACAGAAACCGATCAGGTGGAATGCACTGTATTGAATCTCAAAAATGGAGAAATGTTCTCGCCTACTTTAGTATCTATTCCACGGATTCATCTGACACAGCGTGAACTGGAGATTTTACAGCTTATTCAAAAAGGATTATTAAGTAAAGAAATAGCTCACAATCTCTGCATCAGTATTCATACGGTCAATATTCACCGGCAAAACCTATTGCACAAATTAGGGGTACAGAATTCTATCGAAGCTATCAATGCAGGATTAAAGTCAGGAATACTAAGCTAACCGCTCTGCGAAAGAAATATGCAAGTTACGGCATCCAGTCCATAATTCCCGTAACCGGATGCAGACTTCTCCATTCCATAAAGTCCTCATAACTGCGTATGCCATCCCGGATAACAGCTTTATAATACTCTATTCCCATAATCTTTTCCGACTCGGGCGTATCATATTTCAATTTTAAAATGGCATACCTTGTTTCATCGGTCAAAACAGCGGAAAGCCGTTCGGCAAACTTCTCAAAATAGCCATCATACCGGGAACCTTCCAAAATATGGATCATATCTATCTGCCAAAGCGCATTATCTGCATCCCGATACCAAGCATGCCACTCCACACATGCTTCCTCTGTATCCAGCAGATTCTTATGCTCCATCTTCATGAAAGACTTGTTTTCCGTAAACTTCACCATTGCCTGAAAGCTATCACACAGACTAAATTGTGAGGTATAAATATGAAAATCAATGTCAAGATGCTTCATCAGCAATCCTGTACTTAAAGAACCTACTAAATTCACTCTGGCACCTATACTTTCCCAAATAGGGATGATCTTTGTGTCTTCTATAATTTTCCGGGCTTTCTGTTGATTCCGTCTGGCAAGATCAAGAATATCCATTGTTTTTCTTTTGTAATGACGTGCAAATGTAGAAAAAAGGACGGATATATAGCTATAAATAACTATTTAATAACCTGATAATTCGGACTAACTTTGCCACCCCTTCCAAACTTCCCAGATAAAAAATTAAAAGAGTTATGACATTCAATCTATCAGAACAACAGGAAAAAAAGTACTTGCAACAGGTCATCGGCATCATTAACGATACGATTCAGAATACCGATACATCAGTCAAAGAACATGTAGAAACCTTACAGGAATACAAAGATTATATCTGGTCAAACAAAGATATCGATCCGCATGAAATCCGATCCATGCGCGAAAGCATCCTCAATCATTTCGCACTGGGTGAAAGCGTAATTGACAAACGCAGGCGGTTGGGCAAAATACTGGATATCCCTTATTTCGGACGGATAGATTTCGAGGAAAAGAAAAACGGCAGTAGTGTTTTACCTATTTATATAGGCATACATACGTTCTATGATTCACAAAGTAAGACGAACCTGATATACGATTGGCGGGCTCCCATTTCCGGTATGTTCTACGATTACGAACTGGGGAAAGCGGTTTATACCTCCCCTACCGGTGAAATCAGCGGAGATATTTCACTTAAACGCCAATACCGCATCCGTAAAGGCAAAATGGAATATATGATAGAAAGCTCGCTGACTGTACACGATGAAATTCTTCAGAAGGAACTCAGCAGCAATGCCGATGATAAAATGAAGAATATTGTCACCACCATCCAGCGGGAACAAAACCGGATCATTCGTAATGAAGAAGCCCACGTTCTCATTATCCAGGGAGTTGCCGGATCGGGCAAGACATCCATTGCCTTACACCGCATCGCCTACCTGCTCTATACGTTGAAAGGGAATATTTCCTCAAAAGATATACTTATTATTTCACCCAATAAAGTTTTCGGTGATTATATCTCGAACGTACTTCCCGAGCTTGGCGAAGAAAGTGTGCCCGAAACCAGTATGGAGCAGATTCTTTCGGGAGTTCTTGAAAACAAATACAAATACCAGAACTTCTTTGAACAGGTAACGGAATTACTCGAAAAAACGTCCGCGGACTTCATTGAACGGATCAAATACAAATCTTCCTTCGAGTTTATTTCACAGCTCGATAAGTTCATCCTCTATATGGAAAACAACTACTTCAAAGCAGCAGAAATAAAACTCACCAGGCACATCACAATTCCAGCCGAGTATATTGAAGAGCAATTCAGGCGCTTCAACCGTTACCCCATGCGCCAGCGTTCTGAAGCTATGACGGATTATATCCTGGAAATGATGAAGGTGCAATACTACTTTACAATTACCACTTCAGAGAAAAATCTGTTGAAGAAAGAAATAAAGAAGATGTTTGCAGGTAACAACGATCTTCAGATTTATAAAGAGTTTTTCGTATGGGTAGGTAAACCCGAACTATTCAAATTACGCAAGAACCGGATGTTGGAATACCCTGACTTGGCACCTTTGGCATACCTGCATCTGGCTTTAGACGGGAATATTGCTTCGTCCGGTGTCAAACATCTTTTGATAGACGAAATGCAGGATTATTCTCCTATCCAATACAAAGTAATTCAGAAACTTTACCCCTGCCGGAAGACTATTCTCGGAGATGCATCACAATCTGTCAACCCTTATGGTTCGTCAACAGCCGATATGATTCGGAAAGCATTCACTATAGGCGAAATAATGAAACTATGCAAAAGTTACCGCTCTACGTTTGAAATCACGGATTTCTCGCAAAAGATTCAGACCAATCATGAATTAGAACCTATCATACGCCATGGTGAACCTCCTGCAATCTTACGGTTTGAAGATGTAAAACAGGAAATACTGGGTATTTTCAGTATAATTTCTTCTTTTAAAAAATCCGGTTATACGTCACTCGGGATAGTATGCAAAACCGAAACGCAGGCAAGAGAACTATCAGAAAGCCTCCGGGTGCATACCGGTGATATCCATTTCCTGTCCAATCAAAGCTCTGCTTTTATGAAAGGTATTATCGTTACCTCATCTCACATGGCAAAAGGATTGGAGTTTGACGAAGTAATCGTTCCCTATGTCAACGGCAAGAATTACAACTCAGCCATTGACAAAAGTATGCTCTATGTAGCTGTAACAAGGGCTATGCATAGACTGACACTAACCTACAACGGACGACCAAGTGAATTTATTCCTGTCTCTGTCAGATAAAATACTGTGTTCCTTTATCTGCCTAATTACCAATTAGTTCTGTTTAAGCAGACCGGACGAAGTGTTTCAAGCAATGGAACCTCCAGTTTCAAGCAATGAAACCGATAGTTTCAAGTAATGAAACAAGCAGTTCCAAGTAATGAAACTGACAGTTTCACACCGAGAAACCAATCATTCGGTAAGGGATTCCAGTTTCTTTCCAGAATCTCCCTTTACCTTTGCAATATCAGAATAAACCAAAGTATTAATTATTAAAAATAGAAGAATATGAAAAAGTTAGTTTTATTATTAGTATGTATGTTCACAATGCACACAATGGTAATGGCAGATAATGACAAACCGATCCAAGTAAATCAACTCCCTGCAAAGGCTCAAACTTTCCTCAATACCTACTTTAAAGATCATAAAGTGGCATTAGCAAAACAGGAAACAGAATTATTCTATAAAAGCTACGATGTGGTCTTCACTAATGGAGAAAAAGTAGAATTCGATAAGGCGGGAGAATGGACAGAAGTTAAATGCCAGCAAAGTGAAGTCCCTGCACAGATCATCCCGGAAGCAATCCGTACTTATGTAAAGACAAACTATCCGGACGTTAAAATCTTACAGATTGAACGGGATAAAAAAGAATATGAAGTAAAGCTGTCTAATCGTTGGGAAATCAAGTTCGACTCTAAGATGAGAGTAATTGACATTGATGACTAAAATAAAAAAACAGTAAATCATCGAATAGGAGGAAACACCGCTTCCTCCTATTCGATGATTTACTGTTTTTTGACTTTAAGTTCCCGACCCGTTTAATGTTACTTCCGATAGAAATCAAATGCAATGGCACAATGTTTTGTCATAAAGCCACACCGCTCCAGCGTCCTGCGTGAAGCAACATTATCAGCCGCACACCCTGCAATAGGAGTATATCCCGCTTTTAAGCATGATTCTTTAAGATGTGAAATAATCATTGTTGCATACCCCTGCCTGCGGAATGCCGGATTTACCCACATTCCTACATCAAAGATATCTTTTCCCGGAAGTACCCGAATAAAATAGCCGCATCCCAAAAGTGCTCCATCCTTTTCATACATTAGTATCATCCGGTGCGAAACGGTATAATTTAACTCTTCGGGAGATTCATATAAATCACTGTCGTGAGTAAGCAATAACGGAATATCAATCTCTTTCGCCTTACGAACGGTTATCCCGTCCTGCAAAGGCATCACTATCTCATCAGTGAAGAAACGGAACAGATAACCACCTACTTCACTGGATTGACAATATGCATGGCAGCAAGCCATAAACAAATCATCAAACGACTTGCAGAAAGCACTCTTAATCTGAAATTCTTTCAATACTCTTCCGAATATTTCTTCTTTTCGTGAAAGCAGTTCATCAGACAGATAGAATTCAATCAGCTCTCCTTCTTCCGACTGAATGAAATACCCCACTCTTTCTTCATCCTGTTCGATACAGAAACAAGTGCCTTTTGCAACAAGCCACTCGCAGTGTAACTCCTGGGGGTAACGCAAAGAATCCAGATATTGATTTCTCAGATTCAGAAGTGATGCCAATGGTACAGCTCTAAATTCAATCATAATTCCGTTTTTGCTAAAGATACGAAAGTTTTCCGGATACGAAAAATTACTTTACTAAACTGATGTATTCCCCATATCCTTCAGCCTGCATCTTTTCTTTAGGAATGAATCTCAACGAAGCACTGTTGATGCAATAACGCAAACCACCTTTATCTGCCGGACCATCAGTGAAGACATGTCCTAAATGGGCATCACCCGTAGCACTTCGAACCTCTGTGCGTACCATACCATGAGAAGTGTCCATCTTCTCATGAATAAGTTTACGGTCAATCGGTTTTGAGAAACTGGGCCAGCCACAGCCGGAATCAAACTTATCAGTTGAAACGAACAAAGGCTCACCCGTAGTGATATCTACATAAATACCGGGACGGTGTTCATTCCAATAATCATTATGAAAAGCCGGCTCGGTTGCATTCTTTTGAGTCACGGCATATTGCTCCGGGGTGAGTTTAGAACGCAACACCGTATCATCCGGTTTACTATAAACAGATTTTTTCGGCATTTTAGCCTTACGCGCCAAGTCAAATAGTTCAGGATGGATATGACAATATCCACCCGGATTCTTATCCAGATAATCCTGGTGATAGTCTTCCGCGGGATAGAAATTCTTCAAAGGCTTTATTTCTACTGCCAGCGGACGGGAGTAAGCTGTTGCCAGACGGTGCACAGTTTCTTGAATAACCGCTAAATCAGCCGGGTCAGTATAATAAATACCCGTACGATATTGGGTACCCTTGTCATTACCCTGCCTGTTTACGCTGGTAGGGTCGATGGTTTTGAAATAAAGATCTATGAGAAAAGGCAGGTCCACTTTGAGGGGATCATACTGCACTTTCACGGTTTCTGCAAAGTCCGTAGTTCCGGTACATACTTGCTTATAAGTCGGATTGGCAATATTGCCGTTTGCATAGCCGACTTGCGTAGTTTCTACGCCATCAATTAGTTTCAGGAAATGCTCGGTTCCCCAGAAACAGCCTCCTGCCAGATAAATTTCCTTGGTTGATTCCATATCTTTTTTCCTTTCTGCCTGCCCTGCCTGATTATTGGCACAAGCCAGACAACTTATTAACAATACAAATATAAGTTGTTTCATATCTTCAGCTCTCCAACAAATCTTATGCTATTGATATATGAATATATAACAATCAAACCGATAGGATAGTTGAACACAAGAGACTACAATATAGCGCTGCCTGTATTCTCTTCTATAAAAGAGGTGCGATCCGGCTCATAGTTTATCTCCGCCTTCCGGGCCTGCGAGTGCTGAAATTGTCGGGCTACTTTAAACTCCTTCCCTTCTTTCAATAAATAAGAACCTGTCTGCTTAAACCAGAAGCCCACATTAGCTTCTATACATTGGCGACGAATCTCCAAAACCCAGTCATAATCGCATACACGCGCCTCCCGTCCAGATTCTCCTCCGGCTACAACCTGCTCAACCCACTCACCTAACTCTCCCCTGAAATCTATCCGGCTGAGAAGCGGTTCGCAAATAATAATTTTATGCTTAATGGGAGCTGCCTTATAAATAGGCAGGCGCCGATAGTCAATCCGATCCTGATTCTCCATCGTACAACAGATTGTTACATTATCATATCCTTCTCCCCAATCTGAGGGTAAACAATCCTTCAGTCGGTCAATACGCTTAGTGATAAACAGAAAGTGGAGATCTTGTCTCAACCGCATCATCTCCCATGCTTCAGGACGCCATTCATCAGCATCTTCCACCAGAAAATCAGAAGTGAAACATGTATAGACTAGGTTACCGGAAGGTATCTTGTAAGTTTTGTTTTTCTTTTGCTGCACAGGCAGATTGAACTTCTCTGTCTTTGCCACAACGGAACTATCCTTACCATATTTACCATCTGTACGATAAACATAGCAATGCTGACAGCCTGTACTAAACTTATGACAGCCATGCCAGGGATTCCACATCGAAGTCTTTACACCTATTCGCAGCATATGTTCATTGCCTCCATAACTCTATGTCTTTATTGTTGCTTTCACAAAGTTATGCATTGCCCTTATTCCAGGCAGTATTCGAGTTCTTTTTTATGGAACTTTTACATGCGCTTATGAAAAGAAGCATGAAAAAGAAAAAGGGACTCTGCAACATTTATGTCGACAGAGTCCCTTTTTCTATATTGCCAATAAACTAATTCATTGTCGCCGGTGTCTTCAGCTTCACCTCTGCCCAATCAGACCATGTAGGAGAAACCATATACTGAGGTTCCTGCATCTTGCCAATCAAAGCAGTAGCTTTCTTCACCTCTGCATTGGTCTTTTCAAACAGTTCTTTCATGGTTAAATCTCCCTTTGCATCCTTGATACATTTAACCAGGAAATAAGTATAATATCCCTGCTTCTTATCATGATAAACACTGGAAGTCTGGTCACCGCTACTGGATGAGAAACTCAAGGTATGTCCCTGTGGCAAACCCACCTTCGGTACTACACGTACCCCTTTTTGGGCCAGCAACGGAGCAGCACTCTTGTAGCCACCACTAAAGCAAGCATCCAGGAAAACATAAGCTCCCTTGATAGGATAGGTTGCCAGACGTTTATATAAATCCGCCAGAGAAATACCCAGACGAATGTTCTTACCCGTAATATCTACCGGCAGCAGATAAGGTTCTTTCGTTGCCTCATCATTATTACCATGACCGGAATAATAGAATATCAATTCCGCTTCAGGATCAGTACTTGCCATATTCACCAACCAGTCAAGCTGTTCGTGCATCATACCAGCCGTAGCATTCGGAACAACTTTCAATTGTCCATCAGGTACACCAAATGTACGTACACAATATTCACGGAATACCATAGCATCATTCACGGCATAAGGCACATTAATCTCTGCATTGGCACCGGTTATGCTATAATCTTCGTTACCAATGATCAATGCATAACGGTGACGATTCACAGCACCCACAGGAATATCTTGCAGCAACTCAGTATTGAGTCCTAAACTAACATTCTTAAGATCAACAGCCTTACGAACAGCTCCGTCAATCTTGATTGTGCTGGATGCCGTTAAGTATTCACCCACCTTCACCTTATAGGCTTCACTCAGATAAGAAGAACGGGAATCTTCACTCACGCTTACCATCACAGCGATTGAATCACCATCGAAACGCTTGTTCACCAAGAAACCATAATCCAGTGTTGCTACATCACCCGGAGCAATACTATCAATCGTCATTTCAGGTACATCAGTTGTAAACACATTATTCGGCAATTTGAAGTTCAATTTCACATTACGTGCTGTCTTCGAACCGAAATTCTGCAAAGCAAGCGTCAGCTTACCATTCTTACCTAAAGTGATAGAAGAACCTTCGGAAGCAAAGAACTGATGATCCGCCACACGCAGGCGCGGCATAGCATATTCCTGTGTATTAACAATCAATTCCGACGGATCAGCATCAAAACCATTCGCTTCAAATGCATAGATATTAATCTTGGCCAGCGCTGACGGCATTTCTTTCTTTACCAGATAACGGAAAGTGTATTGCTTCGATGTTCCTGCGGGAATATTACCACCATCCAACTCACGGGGACCGTCGAAATATTCATCATATCCCTGTTGTTCGGAAAGACGGAGGCGGATGTTATAAGCATCCCCCTGTCCCTTATTCTCAACAGAAAATTGAACAGCAAAACTTTCACCGGCATCTATTACCTTATTATTATTACCATCAATAAAACTATCCACATGGATGACCAACATAGCAGGTTCCACCGGCACAGGAGCAGATTCCTGTTGCTGTGCCACCCCTTCAGTCTTCTTCAATGCCTCATTATAGGCCAGCAAACGGGATGGAAAAGAAGTATATGAAGCACCGTCAGTAATAATTTTCATCAAGACTTCATACTCAGATTTCATATCCATATACTGATATACACCCGCCAACCCTTGCATATACATTTTAGATGAAGGCTCTTTTTCCAGAATTTTCAGGAACAGGTCTTTAGCATCCAGCAGATAACCGGAAGCACGCTGACGTACCAACGCATATTCGGTATCATTAGCAATAGTAGCACCGTTATTCACAATTTCAGTAGCTACATTGAAATTAACACGTGCCAGTCCGGTGAGCAACTCAAAACTATCAGGATGGAGAGCATACAAACGTTTGTAGATGTCAAGCGCTTCCTGATTCTTTCCCTGGCGTTCCAAAATACGTGCCTTGATGGGCAATACCTTATCATTATTGGGATCAACTTCAAGAATACGATCGATGGCCGACAGTAACTTCGGCATATTGTTCGTGGCAATATGCACATTCACCAGATTATAAAGGAAATCAAGCGAAACAGGATACTTGGCTATGGCTTCCTCTAAAACACGTTCCTGTTCAGAATAATTCTTCTGCGACTGATAAATCATATTCATATATACATAGCAGTCTTTCTGCTGTGTATCTGTTCCCGTGCTTAAATACTCCTGGAAATACTTCAACGCCTGCGAATACTTTTGGAGATTGTAGGCAGATACCGCCGCATAATATACTACAGAAGCATAGCGGTTATCCTTGGGAAGCAACTCGCTCTGAAAAATCTTCAGCCGGGGCATCTCAATATAAGCTGCCGCAAAATCCAGCGCCTTAGAGGGTTGCTTCTGTTCGGAATAATACACTGCACCATTCAACAGATAAGGATACATAGCACGCAAACGATTCTTGGCGCCACTCAAATACTGACCGTTATCCGGTGCTTCCACAACTTTCATGAAATTCTCGTAACTGTCCAGCAAATAGCTATACATACCCGTCACGTTCGTTCCTTTATCGCGCTCACTTTCAAAAAGCACATATTGTTGGTTAGCACGCTTAGAAGCAGCAGCGGCATCCTGTGCCACTACTCTCCCATATGCTCCCAACATTAAAATGATTGTCAGTACTAAAAAATTCTTCATATTTATTTATTAGCTCCTCACTAAATTATTTTGCAGGAAAAGCATCCATGATTACAAACTCTACGTTAATCTTACGGAATTCACCACCGCGTTCTTTGGCTACTTCCACATGATATTCATATTCGTTCTTGGTGTTATCCAGTGTGGTTACATTCTTTTCTATATAATTCTTCACACCTGCCGCACGCATCAAAGCCAACTGTTCATTAGCAGTAATGCCCGAAGCCTTTGTTACGGTAATATTATCAAGATTACCATCCTTATAATAAGGTTCATCGATAAATTCGCCATATTGTCCGTTATAGGCAATGCGTCCGCGAATAGGACTTGCATCGGCAGAACCGGTAACAATGACCTTCACTTGTTTACCTTCAGACAGATACTTGGAGAAATCGCCTTCAAAAGCATTCTTGATTATCTTCATCAGAGACATTGCGGCATTGGAACGTTCAATATCATAACCACCTGACGGGAAGTCCTCCTTTGCAGAAAACTCTTTATTGATCACCTCATACTGGTAGCCCACTTTGTAGTTCAGAATCTTATTACCATTAGCATCCACACCCGGAATTACTTCTGTCCTCACATCAATCTGTGTATTTTCCGTAATCAGCTTATCCTGCTTCTTTTCTTCGATTACAGCTTCTTTGATCTCCTTCAGCTGAATTTCTTCACGACTTGCCTGCTGCATAATTTCCAGCGGAACAAAGTTTTCATCTGCTTCCAGTGCGGTCAACTTGGTGCGACCGATATTATCATAAATATAGACCTTATTTGTAGTCTCATTACGCACTTCTACATAAGCCAACTCAAATTCGTCCTTATCATTCAATACATAAACCGCATTATCAAATTTCAGGTTCTTACCATCCTTAAAGTCGCCTACTTCATTTGAAGGCACTTCCAAAGCAATCGCGGGCAATGCATTAAATCCGATGTTCAGCATATTCTTGGAAGCGTCATATTCTCCCACGAAAGGATTATCAATAGAGATGCGGTCGCCTGCCAACTCCGTTGCCACTTCCTGAGCAAACAATTGTTGTTGCTTCAGGCGAGTCTCGTCATTCACACGGATAGCATAATCTTCCATGGACTCACCCTGCATCATCTTCACCCACTCGTTCATCTTAGCATCCACTTCCTTACTCATCAATTTACCAAAGAAAGGATTCAAACCATTAGCATCCCAGAACACAAGTCCTTTGGCGCGATTGGAAAGCATGAATACATCGCTCGTTTGCTTGTTTACAAAGAAGCGACTACCCGTCACACCACCCGGATTTTCATCCAATGTCTGTTCAGGCACACTGTTTTTCAAGTTCATGATGACAATAGCGTTACCATCTTTAACCACACTGATATATTTGCCATCCGGATGAAAGGACGGAGAAGTCAGTGTTCCACCTATCTTATCCTAAAATCCGCAACTATCATCCAATACACGATTAAGGGTAGATTTATGAG
>ENA-OPYE01001259-OPYE01001259.1-human-gut-metagenome-genome-assembly--contig:-NODE-1259-length-14231-cov-3.360751_pt1 | contig 14231 bp, 9 predicted proteins | sample MGYA00241063_ERZ501442 | MGnify/ENA primary metagenome ERZ501442 (study PRJEB25962, sample SAMEA1967055) | human gut metagenome | biome: human gut; feature: human-associated habitat; material: faeces... | reverse complement strand
TTGGCAGATGAAACAACGTTGAATGACACTGCAACGGTGTATACCGCCATGACCGGCAGCGACGGCAGCAAAATCCTTAATATTACCCGCCCGGATACCCACGGCACCAAAACGGCGCTGACGGCAACGCTTTACTCTGATGCGACGAAAAAATCCAGCATCGACACAATCTTTACGGTGGTCACCAGCCCGGATAGCAGCCAGGCGAAAATGTGGGGGCATATGCCGGAAACGGTGACGGCTGAGGACGGTACGGTCTTTAAACGCCCGCGGTTACTGAAGGAACTGAGCAGTCAGACTGGGCGAACATCAACGCTTGAAGACAACGAAAACTGGGCGTTGTTTAACATTAATTATGCGAGCTCTTCCACGACGTATAGTGGCTGTGGAACCAACTATATTCCAACTCAGGCTGGTCTGACGTCACTGTTTGCTAATAATGCGGGCAACACCATGAAAACCGTGCAGGGCTGGCCGGTGGCAACGCGCTATTTGTCCAACACGTCCGACAATGGCAGCATGGAGCAGCGTAACTACAAGGCGGTCGATCTCAGCAATGGCACGAGTGCGGCAGTGTCATCAACGGCGCTGCAACTGCTGACCTGCCAGACTACACCGGTAACCACGGTGAGCCAAATCCTGCTGGAAGCGGCAGATCCGGCGACGCTGGATACCACCTATAACGTGGTAAAAGCGAAAAAAGGCGAAGAATCCGTGGTGCGCGTCACCACCAAAGATGCACAAGGCAACCTGGTGGGCAATACGGCATTTATCCTGACGCGTGCCAACAGCGTGAGTCGGGCTAATGCATCAGCGACGATGAGCGTGGGCTCGTTGACGGTGACGGATGCCTGGGGCAATACGCGAAATAATTTCCAGTCGACAAGTGAAACCATTTACGGCGTGACCGGTGCTGATGGGTCAACGACATTGACCCTGAAACAGGATAACAGTACCGGGTTAAGAACCGATCTCACGGCAAAACTGGATACGTCCAGCAGCGTCAAGGCAACGCTACCGGTGGTCTTTACCGTCGTGACCAGCCCGGATTCGCCAAAAGCGAATTTTTGGGGACATATGGCCGAAACGGTGGCGGCCTCCGATGGTTCAGTCTATAAACGCCCACTGTTGCTGGCAGAGCTGGCCAACACTGGCGGGCGACAAATCAGTTCAGAGAACGGGGAAAGCTGGGTACGATTCACCTGGAATCAGTCGACAGATCCTTCTGTAAGCGGCTGCGGCGTTGCGTATATGCCAACGTTGGCAGGCCTGCAAGCGTTGTATGACGCTAATAGTGGTAATGCAATGAGTACGGTACAGGGATGGCCGGTAAAAGCGACCTATCTCACCAATACCCCAAGTGACACGCAAACGGGGAGCCGTTACTACAATGTGGTGCAACTGGATTCTGGCGCAGCCTCGCAAATCACGACGAACACGGGTGTACTGCAAACCTGCCGTACAACGCCGTTGGCGACTGCCAGCCAGATTACGCTGGAGGCCGCGGATCCTGCGCAATTTGTCAGCATTGACAGCACGCTTAGCGCTGTCAAAGTGCAGAAAGGCGATAGCGTGCCGATCCGCATTTCGACTAAAGATGCGCAGGGAAATTTCGTCGGCAATACGCCGTTTGCCCTGAAACACGCGAACTCGATCAATCGTCAAAATGTGTCGTCATCGCAGAAAGTGTCGGTCACGACGGCGGCGGGTACGACGGTGGATACCAGTGCAACGACCACCCTGTATGGCGTAACCGGACCAGACGGAACCACCACGATGACGCTCCGACAGGATGCGTCCACCGGGCTAAGAACCGACTTTTATGCCCTGTTGAACGATACCGGCGTGTCGTCGGACACCTTGCCGGTGATCTTTACCGTCATCACCAGCCCGGATACACCGCTGGCGGCCAACTGGGGCCATATGGCGGAAACCTTTACCAGCAGCGAAGGCGTCACCTTCAAGCGGCCTTTCCTCAAAGCTGAACTCTCTGGCGGTACGGCCATAACAGTCAATAATGAAGCCTGGTCGCGCCTGACAGCGACTGAGAAAGCGGATGCCAGCAAGGCCGGGTGTGATGTGGCGTATCAACCGCTGGTGAATGACATGCAGGGGTTGTATGCGGATTACCCTAACGGCCAGTTAGGATCGGTGCTCGGCTTGCCGACGTCTGCCGGGTATTGGTGGGCCTACGACATGATGATGGTTTCTGGCAACTGGTCTAATCAGGCATTTTCACCTGTTAATGGTCAGTTGATGCAGGCATCGTTCAGCTATACGGCAGTAGTGATGTGTCTGGTAGAACCACATACGGAAGCAGCCACAATAGAGCTTACTTCAACGGCGCAGGACGCAGCAAAATCGGCCAGTAATGGTGGACGACCTAGCGCCGTAGCGAAGAAAGGCGAGACGATTCCGTTGACGGTGACCGTGCGTGATAGCGCCGGGAACCCGATGCCATATGCTGAGTTTACCCTCACGCGTGAAACGACGCTGGATCGCTCGAAAGCAACCGTTAACACGAGTGCGGACGACCTTACCGTAACGGCATTGGTACCCGCGAATACAAATAGTGTGTTGGCAGCAAGTGGAGCAAAACTGATCGGCACGACGGGCAGCGATGGCAAAGCGACCTTTGAGGTGAGTCAGAATGCGACGACCGGGCTGGCGACGCCGTTAACCGTGACGCTGGCGCGTGATACGACGAAAGCCGCCACGCTGGATGTTATCTATACGGTGATCACCAGCCCGGATTCGCCGAGTGCGAAATTTTGGGGACACATGCCGGACACCTTTACCAGCTCGACGGGCGTCACCTTCAAACGACCGCTGCTGAAAGCCGAAACCAGCTCAGGCTCATCGATTAGCTCTAACGGCGAAGTTTGGTCATATATGAGCAACGCGCAAAATTTAACATCGACAGATTGCCCGCTCGAAAATCAACCGCGCAGTAATGAGCTGTTGGATTTGTATCGCGATCACCCGAACGGCACGCTAATGACCGACCTGGGGTTACCCGTATATGCAGGTAACTGGTGGGCCTATGATATGGTCATGCTGAGTGGAACGTCGTGGACTTATCAACTCATCAGCCTGAAAGACGGAACCATTACGCAGAAGGGGACAACCAGTGCGTTGATGCTTTGCCTGGCACAGCCGCATCCGGCCGGCGTCAGCGTAACGTTGACGTCATCCGCACAGGATGACGCCAGAACCACCAGCAATGGCGGCCGTCCCAGCGCGTCAGCGAAAAAAGGTAACTCAATACCGATTGTGGTAACGGTAAAAGATCGTGATGGCAACCCGTTGGCGGGCGAAGCGGTGACGCTCAAACGTGATTCAGCGTTGAGCCGTTCAGGAACAATCGTGGGGACTCCAGCGAATGAAATAAAGTTAACGGAACTGACGCCCGTGTCGGCGACATTCCCGCTGGTTTCAAATGGTACACAATGGCTTGGTTTCACCGGTAGCGATGGTACGGCGACATTCAATGTTGAACAGCCTGATACTGTCGGCCTGGCAATCCCCTTTAACGCCATCCTGGCCCGTGACACGGCAAAGGTATCTACTCTGGATCTGATTTTTACCGTCCTCACCAGCCCGGATGCCGCATTAGCAACTTACTGGGGCCATATGCCGGATACCGTCACGGCGGAAAACGGTGCTGTCTTTGAGCGCCCTAAACTGTGGAAAGAGCTGCCGTCGACATCCGGGGTAAGTCAGATAACGAATAGCAATGAAGCCTGGCCAGTGTTTAACGCAACGCAGAGGGCTGACAGCAATCTCAGCCCTTGTGAAGCGGCACGTCGACCATTGAGCGATGATTTAGAAGCGCTCTATACACGTTATCCAGGAAACACGATTACCGCGCAAATTGGCTGGCCTACGCAGTATGCATGGTGGGCGGTGGATAACTGGGAAGGGGGCAGTAATCCGCAGGCCGTCAGCCTGGTAAATGGTTCGAGAGGCCAATATAATCCCGCTCATCAGGCCTGCCTGGTTAACCCGCGTGCGAGCGTTTCCAGCGTCACGCTGACATCAACGGCGCTGGATGACGCCACACAGGCGGCGACGGTGAAAAAAGGCGACGCCGCGCCCATTGTCGTTACCGTAAAAGACAGCGCCGGGAAGCCGGTGCCGAATATCGCTTTTATCCTAAAACGCGGTGAGGCCGTGCCGCGTAACAGCGGGGCGACGCTGTATGGCGATGTGGATGCGATGGACGATTTGACTATCCGGTGCGGCAGTCACGTTGGCTGACAGTGGAAATACCATCGACGGAGTCACGGGAGCGGACGGTACGGCAAGCTTTACCGTTCGTCAGGATAATACGCCAGGATATAAAACGCCGTTGACGGTGACGCTGACGGATAACGCCACCATAACGGCGACGCTGGACACGATTTTCACCGTGCCGACCAGCCCGAATGTCGCCACGGCGTATTTCTGGGGTCATATGGCGGATACCGCCACGGTAAGTGGCAAGACGCTGCATCGCCCGCTATTAAAATCGGAGTTGCCGTCAGGCGCTACCGCAGCAGCAACGCCTGATGTAAATAATGAAACCTGGGCACTGGCGCATGTTATGGATTCCTCTAAATGGGATGTCGCGCAGCAGTGTGGCAGTATGAATAACGTGCCGAGCAGTGCCGAATTACAAACATTACACTCCGGCTTTAGCACATTGGGATGGCCGTCCTCGATAAGCTTCCCGTATTTATCTACTGATAAGGCTGGGTCGTTCTATTGTGGTGTTGATGAAGGCTCTGGCAGTCTCAACTGTGGCATTCAGCCTGCGAAAACGCCGGGGTTTGCAACCTGCTTCCAGTAACCTTATCCACCTTGTCAATATGAGGTTCCGAAAGCCTGATACGCAACGCGCTATCAGGCTTTTTTACGTGGCTTGCGGCTTTTCGTCACCGCACTCACTTCACTGATCACTACGCCATCGCCCAGGCGAGTGGTCAGTGTCTCACCCACTTTCACCTGCTTAACCTGTTTTAACACCGCGCCATCAGCGGCGCTGGTAACGCTATAACCGCGAGCGAGTGTGGACAGCGGACTCACCGCTTCGAGATGCGTTACTGCATTACCGAAACGTTCACGCGTGGCGCTAAGCTGTGCGCGCAGGGTTTCTGCTAAACGATATTCCAGTTGCTGAATGCGCGTTTGCGCGCGATGAATCTTCGGCTGTGGATTTTGCTGATTCAGCCGCTGTGTTAATCGCTGCTGCTGTTGCCCGGCACGCTTAAGCTGATTTTCCAGCGCAAAGCTCATCCGTTTTTGCAGGCGTTCAAGCATGGTTTGTTGGCGTGCCAGCCGGAGCTGTGGATGCTGCTGCTGCAAGCGATGATGGATCTGCGTAAAACGACGCGTGCGGTTGGCGAGATAATAATCCATCGCCATCTCCAGTCGTTGACGGGCCGATTGCACCTGGCGCAGTAATTCTTGCTGATTGCGGCTCACTACTTCAGCGGCGGCAGACGGCGTTGGCGCACGCAGATCAGCAACAAAGTCGGCAATCGTCACATCCGTCTCATGCCCGACGGCGCTGACCACCGGAATGCGACTGGCAAAGATCGCCCGCGCTACACGTTCGTCGTTAAAACTCCACAAATCTTCCAGCGAACCGCCGCCGCGCCCGACGATCAGCACATCACATTCGTTACGCTGATTCGCCAGTTCAATGGCGCGAACAATTTGCCCTGGCGCGTCATCACCCTGAACGGCGGTGGGGTAGATGATCACCGGCAAAGACGGATCGCGACGTTTTAACACATGCAAAATATCATGTAGCGCAGCACCGGTTTTTGAGGTGATCACACCGACGCAGTGCGCGGGGGAGGGAAGCGGTTTCTTTAACTGCTGATCGAACAAACCTTCAGCCTGCAATTTCGCTTTAAGCTGTTCGTATTTTTGTTGCAGCAACCCTTCACCGGCAGGCTGCATACTCTCGACGATAATCTGATAATCGCCGCGCGGTTCATAGAGTGTAATATTGGCGCGCACTAAAACTTGTTGTCCGTGCTGCGGGCGAAAGGTCACCCGACGGTTGCTGTTGCGGAACATCGCACAGCGCACCTGGGCGGTGTCGTCTTTGAGCGTAAAATACCAGTGACCGGAAGCTGGTTGTGTGAAATTAGAGATTTCGCCGCTGATCCACACCTGTCCCATCTCATGCTCAAGCAGCAGACGAACCGTTTGATTCAGGCGACTAACGGTAAAAATTGCAGGGGATTGAGAAGGTAACATGTGAGCGAGATCAAATTCTAAATCAGCAGGTTATTCAGTCGATAGTAACCCGCCCTCCGGGGATAGCAAGCATTTTTTGCAAAAAGGGGTAGATGCAATCGGTTACGCTCTGTATAATGCCGCGGCAATATTTATTAACCACTCTGGTCGAGATATTGCCCATGCTACGTATCGCTAAAGAAGCTCTGACGTTTGACGACGTTCTCCTCGTTCCTGCTCATTCTACCGTTCTGCCGAATACTGCTGACCTCAGCACCCAGCTGACGAAAACTATTCGTCTGAATATCCCTATGCTTTCCGCAGCAATGGATACCGTAACGGAAGCGCGCCTGGCTATTGCTCTGGCTCAGGAAGGCGGTATCGGCTTTATCCACAAAAACATGTCCATTGAACGCCAGGCAGAAGAAGTTCGCCGTGTGAAAAAACACGAATCTGGCGTGGTAACTGATCCGCAGACCGTGCTGCCGACAACCACCCTGCGTGAAGTGAAAGAACTGACCGAGCGTAACGGCTTTGCGGGCTACCCGGTGGTTACCGAAGAAAACGAACTGGTCGGCATCATCACCGGTCGTGACGTGCGTTTTGTGACCGATCTGAATCAACCGGTTAGCGTTTACATGACGCCGAAAGAGCGTCTGGTAACCGTGCGTGAAGGCGAAGCCCGTGAAGTGGTGCTGGCAAAAATGCACGAAAAACGCGTTGAAAAGGCGCTGGTGGTTGATGACGAATTCCACCTGATCGGCATGATCACCGTGAAAGACTTCCAGAAAGCGGAACGTAAACCGAACGCCTGTAAAGACGAGCAAGGCCGTCTGCGTGTTGGTGCAGCGGTTGGCGCTGGCGCTGGTAACGAAGAGCGTGTCGACGCGCTGGTTGCCGCAGGCGTTGACGTTCTGCTGATCGACTCCTCTCACGGTCACTCTGAAGGCGTTCTGCAGCGTATCCGTGAAACTCGTGCTAAATATCCGGATCTGCAAATCATCGGCGGCAACGTGGCAACAGCTGCGGGGGCACGCGCTCTGGCAGAAGCTGGTTGCAGCGCGGTTAAAGTCGGTATCGGCCCTGGCTCTATCTGTACGACGCGTATCGTGACTGGCGTAGGTGTTCCGCAGATCACCGCCGTTGCTGACGCAGTAGAAGCCCTGGAAGGCACCGGGATTCCGGTTATCGCTGACGGTGGTATTCGTTTCTCTGGCGATATCGCCAAAGCTATCGCTGCTGGTGCAAGCGCGGTGATGGTAGGTTCCATGCTGGCGGGTACTGAAGAATCCCCAGGTGAAATCGAGCTCTACCAGGGCCGTTCTTACAAGTCTTACCGTGGGATGGGCTCTCTGGGCGCGATGTCCAAAGGTTCTTCTGACCGTTACTTCCAGAGCGACAACGCTGCCGACAAACTGGTGCCGGAAGGTATCGAAGGTCGCGTGGCCTATAAAGGTCGCCTGAAAGAGATCATTCACCAGCAGATGGGCGGCCTGCGCTCCTGTATGGGCCTGACCGGCTGTGGTACTATCGACGAACTGCGTACTAAAGCGGAGTTTGTACGTATCAGCGGTGCGGGCATTCAGGAAAGCCACGTTCACGACGTGACCATTACTAAAGAGTCCCCGAACTACCGTCTGGGCTCCTGATTCTCTTCGCCCGACTTCATGTCGGGCGATTTATATTATCTGTTTCACTTGCCTCGGAATAAGCGTCAATGACGGAAAACATTCATAAGCATCGCATCCTCATTCTGGACTTCGGTTCTCAGTACACCCAACTGGTTGCGCGCCGCGTGCGTGAACTGGGTGTTTACTGCGAACTGTGGGCGTGGGATGTGACAGAAGCACAAATTCGTGACTTCAATCCAAGCGGCATTATTCTTTCCGGCGGCCCGGAAAGCACCACCGAAGAAAACAGCCCGCGTGCGCCGCAGTATGTCTTTGAAGCAGGCGTACCGGTATTCGGCGTTTGCTATGGTATGCAGACCATGGCAATGCAGTTGGGTGGTCATGTTGAAGCCTCTAACGAACGTGAATTTGGCTATGCGCAGGTTGAAGTCGTAAACGACAGCGCACTGGTTCGCGGTATCGAAGATGCTCTGACAGCAGACGGTAAACCTCTGCTCGATGTCTGGATGAGCCACGGCGATAAAGTTACCGCTATCCCGTCCGACTTCATCACCGTAGCCAGCACCGAAAGCTGCCCGTTCGCCATCATGGCTAACGAAGAAAAACGCTTCTATGGCGTACAGTTCCACCCGGAAGTGACTCACACTCGCCAGGGTATGCGCATGCTGGAGCGTTTTGTGCGTGATATCTGTCAGTGCGAAGCCCTGTGGACGCCGGCGAAAATTATCGACGATGCTGTAGCCCGTATCCGCGAGCAGGTAGGCGACGATAAAGTCATCCTCGGCCTCTCTGGTGGCGTGGATTCCTCCGTAACCGCAATGCTGTTGCACCGCGCTATCGGTAAAAACCTGACTTGCGTATTCGTCGACAACGGCCTGCTGCGTCTCAACGAAGCAGAGCAGGTTCTGGATATGTTTGGCGATCACTTTGGTCTGAACATTGTTCACGTACCGGCAGAAGATCGCTTCCTGTCAGCGCTGGCTGGCGAAAACGATCCGGAAGCAAAACGTAAAATCATCGGTCGCGTTTTCGTTGAAGTATTCGATGAAGAAGCACTGAAACTGGAAGACGTGAAGTGGCTGGCGCAGGGCACTATCTACCCTGACGTTATCGAATCTGCTGCTTCTGCAACCGGTAAAGCACATGTCATCAAATCTCACCACAACGTGGGCGGCCTGCCGAAAGAGATGAAGATGGGCCTGGTTGAACCGCTGAAAGAGCTGTTCAAAGACGAAGTGCGTAAGATTGGTCTGGAGCTGGGCCTGCCGTACGACATGCTGTACCGTCACCCGTTCCCGGGACCAGGCCTTGGCGTTCGTGTTCTGGGTGAAGTGAAGAAAGAGTATTGTGACCTGCTGCGCCGTGCTGACGCCATCTTCATTGAAGAACTGCGTAAAGCGGACCTGTACGACAAAGTCAGCCAGGCGTTCACCGTCTTCCTGCCGGTACGTTCCGTTGGCGTAATGGGCGATGGTCGTAAGTATGACTGGGTTGTCTCTCTGCGTGCTGTCGAAACCATCGACTTTATGACCGCACACTGGGCGCATCTGCCGTACGATTTCCTCGGTCGCGTTTCCAACCGCATTATCAATGAAGTGAACGGTATTTCCCGCGTGGTGTATGACATCAGCGGCAAGCCGCCAGCTACCATTGAGTGGGAATGATTTTGATCCCTGCACTATGAATGAACAAAACCCTCTGTTACTACAGAGGGTTTTTTATCTTCAAGAATTATAGGCTTGAAGTTACTTACATCGATTAATTAAACCAGCTGTCCGATTTGTTCTCTTCTGCTTTGCCCACGCTTTTCATCAGATCGCGACCGCCTTCAGTCATATTTCTGTTTGCGTCAGCTTCAGATTGCACCACATCGGTTTGCGCAGCTTTGTGCTTCAGTTCCTGATCGATAAATTCGTTTTCTCGCTTAACGCGGGCTTCTTCTTTCGCCAGCGCCAGTTTTTGTTTCTGAATCTCTAAGCTGCGTAGCTCATCTTCATAACTTTGATCGCGTTTTTTGTCCGCAGTGGCTTCGGCGTCCAGTTTATCCTGACGAGCTTTCTTATTCGCTGCTGCCGTTGCCGCTCTTTTATTAGCCGCGGCCTGGGCGTTTGCGCGACGTTGCTTCTCTTGCTGGATTTCCCTGTTGCGCTCCGCGACCCATTCGTCATGCTGCCTTTGCTCTTCATTTTTACCTTGCTGTTCCGCTTCTGCGACAGCAGAGAGTTGATCCTGCAATGATGAGGCGATAGCCGGATAGCTTAAGGAGGCTAAGATGGCGCAAAGAAAAACTTTCTTCATGACTCCTCCTGATCATTAGCTCTTTTCAGGACATTTGGTATTTGGCTGAATACGCGTTTCGTTATACGTCGTGGTAATAACAACGGCTAAACCTGTCGTAAACTGGCACTCTTTACCCACCTGGGTGGAGGTATACACTTTGGTGCCTTCCTTATACGTTAGAGAAACACCTTCCACTAAGGTTTTATCATTCACCATAGAACCCGCTGCCGCGCCAACAACTCCGCCGCCAACTGCACCTGCCGTCGTTCCGGAATTGCTGCCAGACCCCACGTTGTGGCCGATTACACCGCCAGCGACTGCACCAATAAGCGCGCCGAAGGCTTGTGCGTTTCGTTTATTTTGGGAGTTGTCTACGGCAACTTTTGCGGGAAGAATGGAAATAATATTAACGGTTTTAGTTTCTTGTTTGGTATTCAGTTGATCGGTTTGATAAACATCGGCGGCATGATCATCAGCATTTGACTGGCATCCTGCCAGAGTGAATGACGCTAACATTGCCACAGGCAGAAGACATTTTTTAAATTTCATCACTATTCCTTGTTATACACATTACGAAAAATAAGACATTTAAGATCATCAAAAGAGGAAAGTAAATGTATTGCGTATAAAGGAATAGATTAAATTTATTAAAATTCATGTGGAAAATAATTTATAAAAATACATCATTAAAACATATGTATTAATTTTATATTTATTTCGCAGCCAAACAGGATAAACATCAGTCAGGACAAAGACGTAAAATTTAAGATGAAAGAATATCTGCCGCTTTGATAATCCCAAAGAGCAAAAGCATCCGACAGCGAGGTGCCGTTATGTCCTGTGAAAGTGGAGAAGGTAACCGCTAACGTTGTACCGGTGATTCGACGGAGAGTGTGGATTGCTGAGCTTCTTTTTTGCTCTGATGGTGCTGCCATGCACCGACGGACGAGTAGATAAAACGGCCAAAGAAGAAGATAAAGCTGATGAGCAGTACGATACGGGTCATGCGACTGTTAAATCGGTGTCGTTTTCGCATACTGGTTGCCTGACTCACAAAAGGTTCCTTGAAGTATGTCCCACGCTGTGGACGGTACTTACATTAAGGCACAACAGGACAAAATGGTCAATTCTTCGTTATGTAAAAAAGCGTCAGTGGATACATATTTTAATGTTATGGAAGTTAATTTAATTATTTACAATGATGATGTAATAATGATGAATTAACATGATAAACGTAATAATTCATTAATCAGGGTTATTTTGTTTGATATATATCAATTGGAACTTTCATATGACACTTAGAATCAATGCTCTCTATAGTGATGAATAATCATCATTCGAAGTCAGGTGGGATGCCTGTCTGAATACACCTCCTTCAGGATGTGGGGGATTCTGCTGAGCATCTATGAAACTGAATGCAACTTATATAAAAATACGTGATAAATGGTGGGGGCTTCCGCTGTTCCTGCCTTCTTTAATCTTGCCCATTTTCGGCCACATCAATACTTTCGCGCATATTTCTTCCGGTGAGGTTTTTCTCTTTTATCTGCCTCTGGCACTGATGATCAGCATGATGATGTTTTTCAGCTGGGCGGCATTGCCAGGGATCGCCTTAGGGATTTTTGTCCGCAAATATGCAGAGCTGGGTTTCTACGAAACGCTCTCATTAACGGCTAATTTTATTATCATTATCATTCTCTGTTGGGGCGGTTACAGGGTCTTTACTCCCCGGCGTAACAACGTTTCACATGGTGATACCCGTTTAATTTCCCAGCGTATATTCTGGCAGATTGTGTTTCCTGCAACGCTGTTTCTGATACTTTTCCAGTTTGCTGCGTTTGTAGGATTACTGGCGAGCAGAGAAAATCTGGTCGGCGTCATGCCTTTTAACCTCGGGACCTTAATCAATTATCAGGCCTTACTGGTGGGCAATCTGATTGGTGTCCCGCTGTGCTACTTCATCATTCGTGTAGTGCGAAATCCGTTTTATTTACGCAGTTATTATTCGCAATTAAAACAGCAGGTTGATGTCAAAGTCACCAAAAAAGAGTTCGCACTCTGGCTACTGGCATTAGGTGCTTTACTGCTGCTGTTATGCATGCCGTTAAATGAAAAAAGCACAATTTTTAGCACCAACTATACCTTGTCATTATTGCTGCCCCTGATGATGTGGGGAGCGATGCGCTATGGTTATAAGCTGATTTCGCTGCTCTGGGCGGTCGTGTTGATGATCAGCATCCACAGCTATCAAAATTACATTCCCATTTATCCTGGCTATACCACGCAGCTGACCATAACCTCCTCCAGTTATCTGGTATTCTCTTTTATTATCAATTATATGGCTGTACTGGCAACCCGTCAGAGAGCGGTAGTCAGACGCATTCAGCGGCTTGCGTATGTGGACCCGGTGGTTCATCTACCAAATGTTCGCGCCCTGAATCGCGCGTTGCGTGATGCCCCCTGGTCTGCGCTTTGTTATTTACGCATCCCTGGCATGGAAATGCTGGTTAAGAACTATGGCATCATGCTACGGATTCAATACAAGCAAAAACTTTCTCACTGGCTGTCACCCTTGCTGGAACCGGGTGAAGATGTTTATCAGCTTTCGGGTAACGATCTCGCGCTGCGACTGAATACAGAATCGCACCAGGAGCGCATTACCGAACTGGATAGCCATCTCAAGCAATTTCGTTTCTTTTGGGATGGAATGCCGATGCAACCGCAGATTGGCGTCAGTTACTGCTATGTGCGCTCGCCAGTGAATCATATCTACCTGCTGCTGGGAGAGCTAAATACGGTCGCCGAACTTTCCATCGTGACCAACGCCCCGGAAAATATGCAGCGTCGCGGAGCAATGTATTTGCAACGCGAATTGAAAGATAAAGTCGCGATGATGAATCGGCTACAGCAGGCGCTGGAACACAACCATTTTTTCCTGATGGCCCAGCCGATTACCGGTATGCGTGGTGATGTCTACCATGAAATTCTTCTTCGCATGAAAGGTGATAATGATGAACTGATCAGCCCCGACAGCTTCTTGCCGGTCGCGCACGAATTTGGTTTATCGTCGAGTATCGACATGTGGGTCATTGAGCATACGCTGCAATTTATGGCTGAAAACAGAGCGAAGATGCCCGCTCACCGTTTTGCGATTAATCTGTCGCCAACCTCGGTATGTCAGGCTCGTTTTCCCGTTGAAGTCAGTCAGCTGCTGGCTAAATATCAAATTGAAGCGTGGCAACTTATTTTTGAAGTCACCGAAAGTAATGCTCTGACAAATGTTAAGCAGGCGCAAATCACCTTGCAGCATCTTCAGGAATTAGGCTGCCAGATTGCGATTGATGATTTCGGCACCGGCTATGCCAGCTATGCGCGGCTTAAAAATGTGAATGCCGATTTGCTTAAAATTGACGGCAGTTTTATCCGCAATATTGTGTCAAATAGTCTGGATTATCAGATAGTGGCGTCGATTTGCCACCTGGCGCGAATGAAGAAAATGCGGGTAGTGGCAGAGTACGTTGAAAACGAAGAGATCCGCGAGGCGGTGTTCTCTTTGGGGATCGATTATATGCAGGGTTATCTTATTGGTAAGCCGCAACCGTTAATTGATACGCTGAATGAAATCGAACCCATTCGCGAAAGTGCCTGAATAATGCGGGCCGACATTTCTCGTCGGCCCGCAAAGCATTAAGCGGCGATTTCTGGTGTACTTTCTTCTTCAATTTTCAACCGCCAGCCAGCCACGCCTTCCCAGTATTCTTGCTCCTTTTCCAGATCAAGCAGTACCAGCGCATTCTGACTAAACCAGTCATGCGGAAAACGCAGTGTCCAGTGACTGTCATCGGTAATCAGCGTCAATGTTGGCGGTGTAGTGGTTGCCTGACGTTGATTATTGAGTAATACGCCAAGGCGCAATAGCTGAATCAGTGGCAGGAACTGTTTCTTCTTAAACAAGGTAAAGCGCGGCAGATCGTCGAGCTTAATCGCTTTACGGTGATAGCGCACCAGTGTCGCCATCATTAGCTGTTGTTCCTGATTAAACCCCGGCATGCATTATTCTCCCCGCCTGCCAATTGCAAAGGAGCGTCA
>ENA-OPYE01001254-OPYE01001254.1-human-gut-metagenome-genome-assembly--contig:-NODE-1254-length-14284-cov-5.219341_pt1 | contig 14284 bp, 19 predicted proteins | sample MGYA00241063_ERZ501442 | MGnify/ENA primary metagenome ERZ501442 (study PRJEB25962, sample SAMEA1967055) | human gut metagenome | biome: human gut; feature: human-associated habitat; material: faeces... | reverse complement strand
GGCCGCCATTAGCATAGACAACCCCAACCGTGCACGCCTGTACGACATCTATACCGACTGCCTCGTAGATTTGCACCTGACGGGTTGTATCGGTCAACGAAAAGGAAAGACACTGCAAAAGGATTTCCGGCTGGTGGGCAAAGACGGCAAAGAGAATCCGGAGGGTACCAAATTGCTGCAAAAAGAGTGGTTCAATAACTTCTGCGACCTTGTGCTGGACAGTCGCTTCTGGGGGCACAGCCTCATACAGCTGGGCGACATTGTGTCGGATGAAAACGGAATGCGTTTCGAGGGCATGGAACTCGTACCGCGCAAGCATGTATGCCCTGAATACGGCGTTATCACGCCCGAACCTGCCGCGGACTGGCGCACGGGAATACCGTATCGCGAGGGCGATTTCGCCCTGTGGTGTATCGAAGTGGGTACGCCCAAAGACTTGGGGCTACTACTAAAATGCGCGCCGTCCTGCATAAGCAAGAAAAACATGCTCGCGTTTTGGGACATGTTCGGAGAGATATTCGGCGCGCCCATGCGCGTGGCGCGTACCAATACAACCGATGAAGCTGAACGCCGACGCATAGAAGGGTCGCTCGATAAGATGGGCGCGGCGTTCTGGGCATTATTCCCCGAAGGAACGGACATCGAAATCAAGGAAAGCAGTCGCGGCGATGCTTACAACGTCTACGACAGGCGCGTGGACAGATGCAACAGCGAACTGTCGAAAGGCGTACTGATGCAGACAATGACCATTGACAGCGGGTCGTCCCTTTCGCAGTCGGAAACGCACCTCGAAATTTTCGAGGATGTCATCAAGGCCGATGCAAAGATGGTGGCGAATGTCGTAAACGATAAGCTGCTGCCACTCATGGCGCGGCACGGTTTCCCCGTGCAGGGGCTTTCATTTCAATGGGATGATGCGGCATCGTTCAGCCCTGCTGAACGACGCGAGGAAGAACGCCTGCTGTTGGAATACTACGAGATAGACCCGCAGTATTTCATCGATAACTACAATATCCCCATAACGGGCGTGCGCCAACCCAAAACACAGCCTGACGCTTTTTTCGAGTAAGCCCCACCGAGAAAGTGGGGCTGCGAAGTGACTACAAGGCATTCAACAACGCATTGTGCTCGCTATACGGGCATGACCTGCTGACGCTGGCGAAAGACGAGACGCAGTTCGCGTTCGATGATACGAGGATGGAGGATGCGGCAAAACTCATCTATGAAAACGGAGGCTTCGACCTCGCGCAGCTGACAACCCCCGAAGCGCAGGCTATCATCGAAGAAACTGTGCGTGTGCTTGAAACGGCCATCGGCAACGGCCTGCCGCATGAAGTACCCGAAACACTCCGCTACGCTCTCGAAAACAACGCCTTTGTCTTTTCTGGCTTCAAGACGTTCCACGCCTTGCGCGAAGTGGGGCTGTCGATGCTGACGGAAAAGGGCGACATTAAGCCGTTCAACGACTTCCTGACGGACGTAAAGAAGATAAACGCGCAGTACAACCACAACTACCTGTACGCGGAATACAATCATGCTGTCGGGGCGGCGCAGATGGCGGCAAAATGGCACGACTTCGAGCAGGACGGCGACCGTTATTATCTGCAGTACCGCACCGCCGGCGACGATAAGGTACGCGAGGAACACGCCGCGCTCAACGGTACGACACTGCCGCCGTCCGATCCGTTCTGGGAATTGTTTTTGCCGCCGAACGGCTGGAACTGCCGCTGTACGGCGGTACAGGTGCGCAAAAATAAATACACGCCGTCCGACCCCGAACTGGCTATGCAGCGCGGAAATGAATGCACCGAGGGAGCAAAACGGGCGATTTTCCGATATAATGCGGGCAAATCGCTGCAACTATTCCCCCCGAAGCACCCTTATTACAAGGCCAGCAAGGAGGCAAAGCAGGTCATCGAACAGGTGACTCAGGAAGCTATCAGGGAGAAACGCATCGGAACATTGCGGGAGCAGTTGCCTGATACCCTCACAGACATGGAAAAAGATGCTATCGCCGCAAACAATTACGTGTTGGAGCAGGCTTTGGGCATCACGGTTGGAAAGCCCATGACAATAGAGGAAGCCGACAAACAAAACGCGAATCCAGACTATGTACCTAAATACCTTCTTGATGAAACAGGCATATATAGGGACAAATATGCACGTTACAAACTCAATCCCGCATACGATAGGAAAAGGGATGAGCCTAACGGCATAAACTGTCAGACATGCGCACCTGCCTATGCGTTGCGTTTGATGGGATTCAATGTAACAGCAAAACCTAACACACACGGCTCAAAATTGGAATACCTGAGTCGCGGTATGCAATGTTGGGAAGTATGGAAAAATACAGACGGAACGCCCGCGCAACATACCAGCCTGAACGGATGGCTGGCGGAGAAAGGCTACCAGAAAGTAACGCCCAAACGGTATTTGCAGTTCTTTGATGAAGTATGCAAGGAAGTCGGCGTATATGAATTGTCAATCGGATGGAAAGGCGGCGGCGGACACGCTACCATATTACAACGATTTGCCGATGGCACATTGCGGTACATCGAACCGCAGGCGGACAATTCCGAGGGGTCAGGTTACGAATGGAAGAACCTCGAATATCTTGCAAACGAGGGGGCAACTAAAAATCATATGTGCCGTGGGATAATGCGAATTGACAACAAGTTATTCAACGTCGGATTCATCGACATCTTTAACAAATAAGTCGATAATATACAATGCAGGACTTTCTGTTACTATGTCAACTTTCCCGTCTTTTACAAGATAAACAAACGGATAACCGGTGCAACTGTCTTCTGGAAAATGGTACATATAAGCATCCGCCCCCTCGTACTTGCCGAGGTAGTCGATTGTATCGCCGTACATGATGATCAAATCATGAGCAGCATCTTTGACTATTTGCGGAACATTCTTCATATTGGCAAATATACGCATTATTTTTCGCTTAACTATAAAACAGACATAAATGATGGACGGCGAACAACTAAAACGCAATATTCTGAAAGATATGCGCACGGAGCTGGCCGACGAGTTCGATAAGAATTTCGATCGCAAAGCCTTTTTCACGAAAAAATGGAAACGTCGCGCAAATCCGGACGCCAAAGGCTCGCTGCTGATGGTGACTGGGACAATGCGGCGCAGTGTAAAGGCCGAGGTAAAAGTAAACGGCGTGCGTTTTTCATCTGCCGTACCTTACGCGGCTATCCACAACGAAGGCGGCACGGGAACAAAACATGTGCGCCAGCATACCCGCACCAGCCGCAAGGGCAAGCAGTACACTGTTCGTGCGCACTCGCGTAAATTCACCATGCCGCAACGCCAGTTCGTAGGCGACGGCAAACGGACGCAGGAGATTATCAAGGGGGTAATTGCGGATAACGTCTCAAACTTTGATAGGCAACTTGTTAAATTCATCAAGAAATGAGGAAACAGATTTTCCAAGCCATCTGTACGAGGCTCGCAGAGCGCGTACCGGATATTCAGTTCATCGATCTGTGGAACAACAACGTCGCCACACTGAGCGGCGGTGCGGTATGGCCATTACCTGCCGTGTTCGTAGAGTTCGAGCAAATCGAATGGCGGCAACAGAACAACGGTTGCCGTCGCGGGGATGTCGCCGTGCGTCTGCATCTGGTGACGCGCGCCGTTGTCACTCACGGGCATGCCGATCCGAAGATGCCTGATGCACTGGAGTTCCTCGACCTAATAGACAGAATGAACGCTGCCATGCAGGGACTGCGCGGCGAGAACTTCGCAGGCTTCCAGCTGACGACCTCGGCCACCAACCATGACCATGCCGAACTGATGGAGAGCGTAGAGCGGTACGTTACCAGTGTGCAGGACATTACAGCTGCTACTCAAACGACACCGGCGCAAATTGCTTCTTTAAATGTGCGCTGCTGAGGAATACTGTTAAAAACGTCGGAAATGCCATTCGTTTTTCCCGCTACGTTGCCTTAGACTATAATACACAGTTCTGCTGGAATTTGTCACACGTTTGTCTGCGCCATATTTCGAAGTTTCCTCTATTGTAGCTTCAGTATCGGCAAGTTGATAAATCGGGAACAAATCCAGATATACGCCATAAATGTCATCTACCACATACACCGGCATTCCCTCTATTTCCAATGCAGGATTGGCGTCCTGCATGAAAAAATTTACGACCGCCACTAATTTGACACTGTCTGCATCCCCCTGCTTAAACCCTTTATACGAGTAAATTATAGTATGATCGTTATTTTGCTTACGAATATCTTTCAATTCGTAATGACGAGTTCCTTTCGACAATAAGCTATCTAACATCACCACTACATCCTCTTTTGTGTGGCACATAAAATAACTATCCAACTCTTGCGCAGTACACAATTGGATAGAGAACAAAGAAATGAGGCAACTTATAGCAAAAATCTTCATAGTGTATTGTATTATTTATTGTCACAAACTTAACTATTTAAAGACGATTTACAAAACAGAAAGCCTCGCAATTGTCATGCGGGGCTTTCATTCTTTACGTCAAAAAGAGACAGTTGTGATGATTGGAAAGACGGTATTGTGGTCGGCATACCTAAATAGTTCAAGTAGGTGCGGTAGCAGATTTTGAATTTCGGGAAAATATGCTGCCGCCATACAGCCTTGTAACACCGCGCCTGATTGCCGCTTTCATAGTACTGCGCCGTAATGGCTCTAACCATCCTTACGCGTTCTATAGTACTTTCGTGGTGCTTTCTTTTCTCCATCTGCTTAAAATTGCTACCTTTGCAAAAGCCCTTTTGCATCAAGGCTCCTGCGCTGGCTCGCTGTGTTTAGCAGATGAAGTCGGCGCGGCTTTTTTATTCTACGTCAGTCATGCCTAGAGGGATGTTCACCCATGCGCCTTTGTCGTTCTTGTACTCGGCACGGATGTACTTTTTCGTTGGGGCAGGCTGGTAGCTCTCCTCGATGATTTGCACGCCCTCAATGAAACGCTCGTCGCCCGTTTCTGCGGCCATTTTGCGAAGCTGCAACACGCGGCTGGCCTTGATGTTACCCTGACCGTCACGGGAAAGCAGGCGCAACACGGCATTTACAAGAGCTTTGCTCGTCTCGTCTTTGGCAAGGCTTTGAATGTAGTTCTTGACCATAGCGATGCCGTCCTCCACTGTATCGCGGTAGCCGTCAACAGTATTAACGCCCAACGTCAGGCGAAATTTGCTGTCGCTGGTGGTAAACGTGTGGCTGCGCTGGTCGTCTTTCGTCAGCCCCAGCACCTCCGACTTCATTTTCAGGATTGCATCGAAGTTGCTGAAAACGGTGTTTTTTACCGTCTTGATTTGCTCGCTTAACTCCCGAAGAACGGGTAAAGTCGTGCGGACTTCATCGTCCACCATAGCGGCATAATCAGTGCGCTGCTGCTTGCGTCGTTCTGCCGCCTCTTTCTTTTGCTTTTCTGCGCGGTACGCCTCGAACTCCCGGCGTTCTTCCGCTGTCATCGTTACATTTTCCATTTGGCTGTCTATTAAAAAGTGATTAAATACTGTTTAGTCGTTATCTAAATGCTGGTAATAATCATTGACGTAGTCGGCCTATGTCTGCGCTCACTCATTCGCAATTATTTGTTAAAAGGTTAATAACTCAACTGAGTCTTATGTATTTCCCCGGAATATTGCATACTGATAACACCTCTGCATTGTGTTCTCCGAACGCAACGAAGACACTTCCACATCCCGGACTGCCCCCACGCGTTCCGTCCGGGCGGAAAAACCGGATCCTGTTTCTTAAGAATTTTAATGCCGTCGCTTGTTCAAATACAATGTCTTGAAACAGTTTATTATCGCAACGATTGAACAGCAAGGCGATGCCGTCACCATGCTCTGCCAGCCGACGGACGAAAAGTTCGATTAGTGGCCGCGAATACGGAGGATTGAGCCAGACACGTCCGAACCAGTCCTTTGTCAAACCGTTGTCATTTTTGTTATACATGACATCAGCTGTTTCCCATAGCGGCGACACAGGTGCGCAAGGGTCTAAATCGAACCGTCCCAACGCATCTATAATCTCTTGCGGAGTATACCACTCATCAGTCGGTGTCGTGCTTCTTTCAAATCTGACATCCATACTCATCACAATTTAAAAAATAGCATATTGCGGTTGGAAGATAATCTCCAAGCCGCACTCTTCGGCAATAGTCGCCTCGATGCGCGCCCCTTTACTTGCCTCCCAATCTTTGAGTAGATAGATCGCATCGCATTCGAGCAGCAGCGCGACGTCTGCAACGAAATGTTCGTTCCAGCTCGCCTCTTTATCTACTCCGTTGTCGAGCGGATTGACAGGCTCATGCCCGAACGCCCGGATTTGCTGTTCCGCCTGCCGGAATTTGGCCGTCACCTGCTCGGGAAGCAGCCCCGATATTTTACCGCTGATGTAACACTTCATCACTTTGCCCTCCTCTTATAGTTTAACACTATCTTACGGATGACGAGAACCACAAAGGCGATGATTGCGATTGCAGCCGGAATCCAAATGGGAGCAAGCACCCACCACCACGACCACGCAATCGTTTTTGTCAGTCTCAGCACGATAAAAGCGATTGTTAACAAGCCCCAAAAGCCTATACCTGCACTCGATGAATTGTTGTTTGAACTCATATGTAATATTTTAAAAGGTGAATAAATTCGTCAGTTCGGTAATGCGGACGACCCCGCTGTGTAGTAGTTCTGTGCCAGATATTCTATTGCGATACGTTCCACCGAGTCAATGTCTTTCTGCTTGTTCCGGAAAGCGTGATACACATTCCGCAGTCGCTCGGCAGGTATCTTGTTAAACGATTGGTATCCCGTAGCACGGCAGGCAATACCCTTGATGATTTCTGCATTGCTTTCACGACCGATCTTGCGCAGGTAGCCGCCGACCGCGGCCATTGCCCGCTTGCGCAGTTTATCCATTTCGTCGCCTTTGTCGCCCTCTAATTGCTTGGAGAGCGAGGCGCAAATGTCGATAAGGTCGTGCGTGTCGATGTCCGCACTGCTTTCGACGCCGAAACTCTCTATGATAGCCCGTTTTTCCGCCTCCGTCAGCCCCAGCCGAGAGCAAAGAGCGTGAAATTTACGAAGCAACCCGTTGTGTATTTTATCCATTGTACACATACTGTTATGCATTAAAGTTTATCAATCCAATACTCCTGCGCACCTTGTTCCCATATTACGAAGTCTGCGCCGCCCTCGCCGTTGTTTCCTTGAAATCGTGTCGTGATAAATGCCTTGTAACCCTCGACCCGGATTTTTACCTCCGACAACTTGCGCACATGCTGCGCAATTGCCGGATATGGCTTGTTGTTGTCCTCGTGCGCAACGAAAATGAATAGCTTGTCGGGGAACTCGTTTATCAGTTCCATGAACGACGCCCGGTTGAATCCTACCAAAGCCGTAATTGAGTCGATAACCACAACATCGGGGCTTTTTCGTTTCCGGAGGCGTTCGCGCAGTTCTGTGATAGGTTCTTTAGCCAACACGATGACGCGGGAGCCGACCTCCTGCATCGCGACGTCTTTCCATGCGTTCTGAAACGACAGCGACAATCCCTGCTCCAGCGTGTCGTATGCTGCGCGATTGACAAAGCCGGACAGATATTTGAGCAGCTGCAGGGCAAAGTGCGTCTTACCGCTACCGCTTTCGCCGTAGATGATCCACGCGCCGCGCAGTTCCGGCTTGCCGAAGGCCTCGAGCCACTTGCCCGAAAAGTCGGCAATATCGAATTTCGCGTCAAGGACATTTCTATTGCTTATCGCCTTTGCCATTTGAACGTCGTTTATTTGGTGGTTGAACGCTGTTTAATCGCGTGAACCTTGCGTTTTACCCGGCGCAAATCGCTTTCACAGTCATCAATGATCTCGTTGATTGTCGCCGGGTCGTCCACGCCGTTGGCGATACAGACAGCAGCCACGTCTTCGCTGTTTACGACCTGTATCGGGATGAACTTGCGCCCGACACGGCTGTAAATCTCCTTGTAACCTTTCCGATTCATGCGCACGCCCTTTTTGATGCGCTTTTCGAGGTAGTCCGTAGCGCAAAGCATGATTCCAACGTGATCTTCGAGCTTATTATAAAGGCTGATGAAAAAGTAGAGCACTTGGTCGCTCAGTTTGTCCGCCTCATCCAGCACCACAAGCGGGGTCTCTTTCTTTTTGAGGGCGAGAATGATGTCGGACATCATTTCCGGAACCGTGCAACCAGTCGAATCGATACCCATACATTGCAGTAATTCGGTCATGAAATGCTTGCGGTTCCAATACTCTGAGCACGAGAGGTTATACACGTTGCGATTACTGGCCGCATAACTTTTGATTGCTTCGCTTTTTCCACAACCGGCGTCGCCGGTCACAGCAAATACGAGAGAGTTGTCCTGCGCATCTCGTAACAACCTGTACATGCGTTTGTAGCCGCGCGTCTCCACGACCACCCACGCCCGCGGGTCATAACCTATTTGCGAGGCTATCGTGCGCCACATCTCGTCGCTGATAAGTTCCCAATTGTTATTGAGCACTTGGGAAATTGTCGCGGCACTGACACTGCGCATGGAGTTGGCGGCTTTGTTTTGCCCGCCCTTGGTCTCGCAATATTCCGCGAGTTTGGTTTTGATTTGTTCCTTTTCCGTCGCTTTCATGATTAACTCTATTTCGTATTAGTATAAATTCAATGTGTCCTCGTCATCCATTTGCGGTATGGAGGGTTTAACAGTCGCGACCTCGATTGCATCGATGCATTCCACCTCATGGGCTTGGAGGCGGCGTGTCTGCTTGTATTTCTTGTTCTGCCCGCGGCTGTCGCACAGCAACAGACGCGTTGCGACGTCAAGCTGCGGGTTGTCGTTGAATAATTGCTCGACCTTGTCGCTGGCATGAGCCAGACGTTCGGTAATGCTGCCCTCGAGCCGTTTGTTGAACTCCTGTACTCGAACAAGCTGTTCTGCATCCCCTTCGCGGCGGTCGGCGAGAGCCATAGGCTGCACGTGCTTGCGTTCGAGCATGAAGCGCAGAGAGCCGTCCTCATTCACCGCGAGCACATGATCGAGGTTATCCGGGTCAAACTTGACCTCCCAGCGCACATGTGCATACTCTCTAAATTTGGGGTCGAAACAGTCATAGTCGCGCTTGATTCCGCCGATTGTCGGGCGCAGTCCCGTCCCCTCGATTGCATTGCGGAAACCCGTTGTCGCTCCAAAAGTGAGCAGGTACTGCTCATCGGAAAGAGGCAGCCTGCGTTCTTCGGGCAGATCTGCGAACAAGCGCACATACTCCGCACGTTTCTCAGCACGCTCTTTCTCGATAAAACCTGCGAGCTGCTGGCGGCACTCCTCCTCGGTAGGGAAACTATGGCGGTGCTTGTTCAGAAACTCGCTGTTCGGTTGCAGGTTCTTGTTCGATGTGATACCGAACCCCGACCAGTTTAAGCACACTTGGCAGTATTTTTTGTTGAAATACCCGAAAAACGGCTCTATGACCTTTGACTTTGCATTATGTGCCCGTGCCGGGGTGTATTTGTCGCCCATGACTTGATAAATCGGGGTGAGGTTGCCTCTCCCGTAGTTGTCGCTCTGCAACTGGTTGACGCGGTAACGCCGTCCGAAAAGTTCGGAGGTGTGGTTCGCCGCGTTCCGGAGGGCTGCCTTGATGAGTTCGGGCGTCTCACGCTCTCCGATTGCATATCCGACCGGATAATTGAGGCAAGGGTCGAGGACAATTACGATTGTGAGACGGTTCGTGTAGGTCGTAGTCGTTCGTCCGTTGCGGGTTTCCGTCTTTTGATAGAGCAGTTCCGCTGTCCAGCCGTCCATCGTCCAGTACAAGAGCGGCAATGTCGGGCGGGATCGTTTCACCTGCATGCTCTTTTGGTTACGGAAGCGTGTTTCTCCGAGACGTCCGCCTGCTGTCACAAGGTCATATTTGTTACGCCAAACGGCAATCGCCGCCGGGGTGATAGTGTCCCAGCCCTGCGCTTCTGCCAGCAGGTTGTAAATGCTTGCGATTTGCGAGTTGTCGAGGTTTCGCGGGTCGGCAATAAGCCGTATAATGAGACTCTCCTGTACATCGTTCTTGACCTTGGCTGCGTTCCGGGTTCCGTACTTGCCCGTAATCAAAACCGAATACCCCTCGCGTTGATACTGGTTGTATTTCTCCTGCAGCCGACGCGGGTTCTCCGGCAGCGAATGCGGGAACGTGTCCGCGATACGCGGCAACGCTTGCGCCGCCTTGCGCCAAAATTCCGTCTTGCCGATACACCGTTTGCTTTGCTTGCGATGCTGACTGTCCGACCGTTCCAATATCGTTCGGAACGCATTCAAAATCGCGGCATTGTTGGCGTATTCGTTTTGCTTCTCCGTAGGCAGAAATCTACCGTCGGGCAATTGATAGGACTGATAAAAATGCAGCGCAGCTCCGTCCGGCTCGATGCTCTCTACAAACGGCTTGCTTTCCGCTTGTACCTTCAAATCCGGATAGCGGCGGTAAACTTCCGTTTTGTATTTCAAAGGGAGACTGTCGACAGCATACAGAGCAGGCTGTTCCGCACTTGGTCGGCGAACCCGCTCGGCTTTTCCGCGAGACACCATTTTTTTAAGCGTATCATAATTGACAATCGCTTTCAAATCCTCGCAGGTCGCACATAATATGTTGTTGTAGTACTCCATGATACTGTTTTTATCTTGCTCCCACCGGGGACTCGAACCCCGGTGTATGCCATTAGGGATTATTCCATTTTGGAAATTTTATGTTGTAATTCACTGATCCAGTCCGAAATCATTTCTTTCACACCTTGCAAATTGCCATTGTCAAGAGTTTGCTGCATTTCCACAAGAAAACCGAGATCCTTTTTGTCTTTCTCGAGTTGTACTACCGCCGCATCCTCTTCTGCCAAATCAACAGCCTGCTCTGCATCAAGATCGCTAACAACATATTCCTCCTCGGGGAAATGACAAACTGGGGCTTTGCGATCTTCGATAAATTCGATTGCTCGTTGACTTTTCATAATCTTATCGCTTGTTTAATTCAAAATTCAGCCGTTCAGCCGCTCCGCGCAAATGGCGAGCTGTGGCGTGGATTTCTTGATCCGATGATGTTGTGATACCAGCACTTACCAACTCTGTAAATCGTTCGATCCGAGAGATTATCTCCACCATATCGCGCTTTATGTTTTCAGCAACGAGATTGTATAATTCCTGCTTTTCGTTCATGGCATTACGCATTTAATTGGTTGTAAATCTTCTGCAGAGAGTAAAGCACATCACCCCACGTGTCGATCGTCATGTCGTCGAATGTCGCCATCACCTCGCCGTCGATGACGATTGTCGCGACGTTGGTATCCATGTTTACCTGCAGCTCAACGCGGTTGCCCAATGTCTGATACAGCATGCCGCGCACATGGTCGAAACGGGTCTCCGCCGCTGGACAAAAGTCGGCTGGCGCATGCTCGCCGGTATAGATTAACCCGCCGCGCTCGAGTGCGGCTGCGCGGAGCATCTGATCTCGCTTGCTGTTGCGCTCATACTTCAATGCCCGCCCGAGGACACCTCTGTGAACTTTGAAAGTCTGGTACAACTCCCTGAACACGGATGTCGGTAAAAGGATTTGTTTTGTCATAATATTACCACCTTGATATACTTGGTTATTTTCCTATCTTTGTTGCGTGGTCGCATTGGAACCACTTTGCAAATATATAAGACTATTTTCTTATATGCAACGAATATATAAGATTTTTTTCTTATGGTAACAGATAGGCTTCGGGAATACATTGAACATAAGGGTATAAGCTATTATGCCTTTGAAAACTCGATTGGTGCGTCACGAGGGAGTATATCTAAAGCAGTTAAAGAAAATAAAAGCATCGGATCATCTGTATTAGAAAATATTCTTAATATTTACCAAGATATTAACCCCAATTGGCTCTTAACAGGTAAGGGGGCAATGATTATAGACCAAACAGCCCTTAGACCCGCTATTCAGGTACTTGACCAGTCTGTTGGTGTACCGTACTATGATGTTGATTTCTGCGGAGGCTTTGAAATAATGGTAAATGACCAGACTTCAGTTCCTGCTGGTTATATTAATATACCTCAATATAATAAAGCCGATAGTTGGGCTAACATTACAGGGCACTCGATGGAACCATTGATCAGCCATGGAGACATGATTGCCTTGAAAAAAGTAAAGGACTGGCGCACTTATATTTTATATGGTGAAATCTACGGTATTATGACCGAAGAATGGAGGACGGTAAAACGCGTGCGAAAAGCTGAAAATCCTGACAATATCATATTGGAGCCTATCAATAAAAACTATGATAGTTCTGAAATTCCCAAGAGTATCATTACAGGGGTGTGGCAGGTATTGGGATGTGCTAAAAAGTTATTTTAAGACACAAATTTACGCCATTCACATATATATAACATTCACAATCAAGGCATTGCACTCTAAAATAGTAGAAAATTACCCCTATTATTTATGACATTATAGGGGGACTTATCTCTAAAAAAGCCGCTTTTTTAATGCTGTTTTTGTCCCGATAGGGGTTTTTATCTGTTTATTTTGTCCCCTGTAATGTCCCCCCGTGTGTCCCCCCGTCAAGCACTTTTCATGTTTTTACCACAAATTCAAATGTACAAACATGGAGGATTGCTCCGCATTTCAAACGCCGATTAAATGGCGTTCAAGCATCCTCAACGGCTTTTCGTTCATTCAAGCCTCTACGCCGCAAATCACGCTTGCATTGGTATATAGAGCTGTTCAGACATAAAAAAGGGGCGTAAACCGCCCCGTTTTGCCCGAATTTGAGGGTACAATTCAAATCGAATTAAACCTACCACCCCAAATAGCCGCTCCGAATTAAAGCTAAATTAAAGCAAATGCACATTTGAATTTCGCGCCGAAATTTTGTCGTTCCCTTATAAGTTACTGTTTTATTGCCGTTTATCCTTATTTCTCCCCCTCTCTACTATGTACATTTGAATTGTGTGCCCGTAGTTATCCGCCGCATAGGCGTAGGCATCGGGATAACTGCCCGCATTGGCACTGGTGCTGTCGAATATCGCCAGAGACATTATCCGAGCGCCGTCGCCGTTGCCCGTGCCACCGGCCACACCGCAGACACCGATGCCGTTGTTATTGACAGCCGCCACCGTACCGGCCACATGCGTACCGTGCGTACCGGGATTGATGGTACCCGAATCGAGGATGACGTTCCATCCGTAAATATCGTCCACATACCCGTTATTGTCATCGTCCACGCCGGGCGTACCGTTCAGTTCGGCTTCATTCACCCACATGTTCCCGGCAAGGTCGGGATGGTCGTATTCCACCCCGTGGTCGGTGACGGCCACTATCACCGACGGGTCGCCGGCAGTGACTTCCCATGCTTCGAAGAGGTTGATATCCGAACCCTCGACCCACTTGGTGCCGCTTCCGTCGTTGTTATAGTGCCACTGCTTCGGAAGTCCCGGGTCGTCGAAAGGCCCTGCCCCCGCACGCTCCGCTCTCCGCTGTGCCGGGACATACACGGCCTCTTCGGGCAGCGTATTCCCCGCATCGAACATCCGGATGGTATAGACCGGCTGCACATGCGCGACAGCGGACAGGGAGCCCAGCTCGGCCTGGGCACGCGACACGGGCAGCGTATCGTCGAACTTCACGTCGTACCAGAGATGAAGGCCGAATTTCCTACGGCGTTCGGCGAACCGTCCGCCTTCATGGAACACCCGGCGCACCTCGGTAGCTCCGAGCGAAGCGGCTATCCGGTCCAGCTCCGGGTCACCCGACTCCATGGCACCGCGCGTGAAAGTCCCCACACGCAGAGCCTGTGCGTCATCGCGCAGCTTTATCCTCACCCATCCTTTGAGTACCCCCTCATCATCGGGAGCATAGGTCTCCTGCGGTATCTGTCCGTCGGAAAGCGGAGCCTCCGGCTCCCTGACGCAGGAGAAAACGATGCCTGCCAAAAGCGGCATCAACAACAGTTTATATCCGTTCATCCTTTCGTTTATTTAGGTTCTCATCACTGGTTTCGTTCATTTCCGGTACGGGGAACGGCTGCCGATACGGCAGACATTCCGTTCGGCAGACCATTGTTCTCTCCTTCCTCCGACACCCCGCAATTCCCTTCCGGAGCCGGTGCCGCAGGATGCGCGGACACCCCGTCACGGTTCCGGGGCGTCATCTCTTCAGGAACGTCCCTCTCCACGTATCCGGTTCGCCTACCCGATGTTCCGTTGAAATGATTTCGTATCATTAAGATAGTCATACCGAACACGA
>ENA-OPYE01001248-OPYE01001248.1-human-gut-metagenome-genome-assembly--contig:-NODE-1248-length-14322-cov-5.674003_pt1 | contig 14322 bp, 9 predicted proteins | sample MGYA00241063_ERZ501442 | MGnify/ENA primary metagenome ERZ501442 (study PRJEB25962, sample SAMEA1967055) | human gut metagenome | biome: human gut; feature: human-associated habitat; material: faeces... | reverse complement strand
CGCCCCGGTTCAGATTGTGGTTTTGAGGGCAGATGTTGGTCATGTAGAAACTTTCCTGCATGGCTTTCCAGTGCCAGCGGTTGTCGCCGGCGGGGCACATGTGTCCGCGGTCCATGCCGGAGCGTTTATAGTCGTCGGTAGTCACAGCCTGGTTTTCGGGCAGGTCGGGGTCGGGCAGGAATTTGTCGGTACGGCTTTCCCGCTCTATCAGTTTTTCGGGTGTCAGTTCCCATGCCACCCAGTTGGGTATCTTGTGTTCGCGGTTGTACGAAGTGATATAGCCCTTGCGGTGCAATATCTGTTCGGGCACGTTTTTCAGGGGGGCGGGAAGCAGGGGGCTTCCGGTGATGGCGGGTGTTGCTTTTTGCGTTATCCTCTCTTTAATTACAGGAAGCTTGTCTTGCAGCGCATGGGCTATCGGTTCACGGCAGATGAGTGCCAGACATGCCAGCACTATCAGGTAAATCACTCCTTGAGATTGCTTCTTGCTGTTTTTTCTTTTTGCCATGACGATACGATTGTCTTTTCCTGTAATTAAAGAGAGGCGGTTTGCAATTGCCGGGTCATTCAACCAATTTGTGTGCCCGTTCCAGTGCCACGTTGATGTTGGGGCAGATATTCTCTTTGCCTAAAAGCGTGTAGAAATCCGCCTTTTCCAATACCTGATGCACCTTTGTGTTTACGCCGGAGAGCACGACGGTTATCTTTTCTTTCTGCGACATTTTACAAAGGCTTTCCAGGTTATGGATACCTGTGGAGTCGATGAAAGGAACCTTGCGCATACGGATGATGCGTACTTTGGGGCGGTCGCCGAGCTGTGCCATCACTTCCTCGAACTTCGTTGCAATGCCGAAGAAGTAAGGGCCGTTGATTTCGTACACCTCTACGCCTTTCGGGATGATAAGATGCTCTTCATTCGTTGTGATGTCCGTTTCGGCGTTCGGGTCTATTTCATCCTTGATAACCGAAATTTCGGTCGTCTCCATCACACGGCGCATGAAGAGCACGCAGGCGATGACCAGACCCACTTCGATGGCAACTGTCAGGTCGAAGATAACTGTCAGGAAGAAGGTTATCAGTAACACGGTAACGTCCGATTTCGGATTCTTCAACAATGCCTTGAACACGCGCCAGCCGCTCATATTATAGGACACAACCACCAGTACGCCTGCCAGGCAGCCCATCGGAATGTATTGCGCCAGCGGCATCAGCAGCAGAAGAATCAGGAGCAGCACCACCGCATGTACTATACCGGCCACGGGCGATTTGCCGCCGTTGTTGATATTCGCCATTGTGCGGGCAATGGCGCCCGTAGCGGGGATACCGCCGAAAAGGGGAGTAGCCATATTGGCAACGCCCTGAGCTATCAGTTCGGTATTGGAGTCGTGTTTGTCACCGATAACACCGTCGGCTACGGTGGCGGACAGCAAGGACTCTATCGCTCCCAGTACGGCAATCGTGATGGCAACGGGAAACAGGTTTTTAATCGCTTCCCAGTCCAGCGCGGGCATTACGGCATCGGGCAGTTCGGCTTTGATGCTGAAACGGTCGCCGATAGTGTCGATGCAGTCGATGCCGCCATACATCTTCATCAGGTACACGGCTACGGTCACTACGGTAATGGCGATGAGCGAGCCTGGAATTTTCTTCGAGAACTTCGGAGTGATGGCAATGATAACGATGCTGGCGATGCTGACAACCGTATTCCACCAGTTGACGGTATCGAAATGACGGAAATAAACCAGCCATTTCCCGATGAAGTCTCCCGGAACTTTCTCTCCGCCGAAATTCAATCCGAATACATCCGCAATCTGGGTGGTGAAGATAGTAACGGCGATACCGCTTGTAAAGCCTACGATAATAGGATAGGGGATAAACTTAATGACTGCCCCCAGTTTGAATACTCCCAGAAGAATGAGGATGACACCCGCCATCAGTGTGGCGACAATCAGCCCGGCCTCTCCGTATTGCTGGATAATGCCGTAGATAATGACGATGAACGCACCGGTAGGGCCGCCGATCTGAACTTTACTTCCTCCTAACAGGGAGATGATAAAACCGGCGATGATTGCCGTGATAATACCTTTCTCGGGCGATACGCCTGATGCAATACCGAACGCAATGGCAAGCGGCAAGGCAACGATACCCACAATGATACCGGCCATCAGGTCTGCCATGAAGAGTTCTTTCGAGTAATTTTTTAAAGCCGTGTATAGCTTTGGCTTGAATTCGAACGCTTTCATTGTATTTTAGAAACTTTGTTTTTACCTGTGAGGGTGTGTCCATCCGATTTGTCGGTGCACCCTCTTTTTTGAAAAGAGATTGCAAATTTAGGTAAAATAATGCAAATGACTATAAGAGCCTGTTTAAATTTTCTCCAAAAAGTATTTTTTCAGCTTCTTTTGAGTTCCTTTCCGGTCTGTTCTTCTCTTTTTATCCGCCACGTAGCTCGCTATATTCCTTATAAACCGGAAAAACGGTCTTAGAAAGAGCCTTCGGAAGAATGATGTTTAAGCAGGTCCGCGTATTCCGCTCTTTTTGCCGATAACCTGTTTCGGGTATGGCAGATGATTGTTTTACGGATGCCCGAACATAAATATGCCGTTTTTTGTTATTACTATCGGATTACTTGTTATGGGTTGGACATTAAAAAAACAGCCTCGTCGGATTTATGAAACGAAATAGATGCTGTCTGTTGAGTGATAGATAAATCCGATGAGGCAAAATGGGGATTATTAAAACTAAATTTGTATTTTTGTACTGTAAATAAAGCAAATACGAACAATCTATACGTAATTATATTAACTAATAAAAAGAATTATGAGCAAGAGTATCAAAGGAACTCAGACAGAAAAGAACCTGCTGACTTCATTCGCCGGCGAGTCACAAGCAAGAATGCGCTACACTTATTTTGCAAGCGTGGCAAAGAAAGAGGGTTACGAGCAAATCTCCGCTATCTTTACCGAAACGGCCGATCAGGAGAAAGAACATGCAAAGCGTATGTTTAAGTTTTTAGAAGGCGGTATGGTAGAAATCACCGCATCTTATCCCGCAGGAGTTATCGGCACTACATTGGAGAATTTGCAGGCTGCCGCTGCAGGCGAGCATGAAGAGTGGTCGTTGGACTATCCTCACTTTGCCGATGTTGCCGAGCAGGAAGGCTTCCCCGAAATAGCCGCCATGTACCGTAATATTTCCATTGCTGAAAAAGGACACGAAGAACGCTACCGTGCTTTTATCCAAAACATCGAAACCGCTTCTGTTTTCGCCAAGGAAGGCGAAGTGGTATGGCAGTGCCGTAACTGCGGTTTCATCTACACAGGCAAGGAAGCTCCTCAGGTGTGTCCGGCTTGTTTGCATCCGCAGGCTTACTTCGAGGTGAAGAAGGAAAACTATTGATAACCGGTACATCTGTCCAAATACCGGATTCAGGCGCGGATTATACGAAAGCATACGGCATATTTTGTCCGTTATATTCGTATAATCCGCGCCTTTTTCATATCTTCTCTGCAACTTGTATTCCGGTTCATTCGGCGACCGGTTTTCGGCCGCTTTTATTTATAATATTATTTCTTTAGTACTACGGAAAGTGCTTCATAAGCTTTGGAAGCATCTTGAATCTGAAGCAGTTTTTCCCAATTGGCAGCCGGTTCTATCTTATGATTATATCGTTTGAGGATATTCAATATAAGTTTGCCGTTTTCTGTAACAGCTTTTGCAATGAAAGCACCACATTCGTTTTCTACTTTTACATTTAACTTCTCTACTCCTTCGGGAGCCGCTTTGTACCCTTCCGGAAGATTTACAGTGATATTCCATTGGAAAGTGCGGGGAGCGGACATATAAATGTCGGCGGAGCGTTTACGTTCCTTACCTTCAATCTGCGTCTGCTCACCTATGAGTCTGCCTGCGGAAAGCACGTAATTAGGTCCTGCTTTTCGGATATAGCCATCCATTGTATAACGAACGTTATAAATAAAGGCTGCGCTGTCCGGACGATTACCCAAACATTGCATCTGATAGCCGAGCAACTCTTTGGCATTTTCGCCGTGGTAGAAGTCTATTTCCCATTTATAATCTTCCTTTTCCTGTTCGCGGCCCTTTCGGAATGCTTCTCGAAGATCATCCGCGTATTTCTTGCCTACTTCTTCGGCAAACTCCTTATCAATGCTAAGCAGGCGCCGATAGGCTGCATCCACATCTTCCAGCTTAACCAATGCAGACTGCATGTATTCTTTTTGTGTTCCGGTGCGGTATTCGTTCCGGCTGACGGTGAGCAGCGTATTGTCGATGTCGGCCTGTATGGTAGTGATGTTTTGGTTATCATCGGCTGTACCTGCTGGCAGATTGAAATGTTCCCGCTCGGCCTTTGTCTTCAGCTTCTTGGCTTTCTTCTTATCCGGTTCCAGGATGGCTTGTCTGCCTTGATAACGGGCAGGAATTTCATGGGGAATAAGGTAGGCTGTAGGCGGGAGGTAGTATTTCTGACTTTCCGGAAGTGCAAGAAGCCAGGTGGTGTTGCGGTAATTCGTCAATTTGTCAAGCGGTTCTTTGTCTTCGTTGGTAACCATTCCAAACAGATTGGGAACATCCACCCAATCCAGCAATCCCTGAAAATAGATGATGAACAGCTCGTTGTTGCAATCACTTTTAATGTCCGATAACAATGCAAAACGATAGTAATTGTAGATGAAATCTGCTTTTTTTTCGTCTGTCCAGTCTTTTTTCTTTATTTGCTTTACGTTGCGGAGAAGCCGGATACCTTTCTTGGGGCTACTTAAACCGCCATATCCGCTATATTTTTGAGCTTGCTTTATAAATTCCCAGTCGTCTTCCTGTATGGCAGCCGCATCAGGATTGGATTGTAGTCCTTTTTCTGTGGTGCTTTTTGGAATATAGGTGTATTTTTTCATCTTGCTATTGGTAATGTACATCAATGTCATTGGAGTTTGCTGCATAGGGTTGTACCATAAGTCGGGTTCGGTTTGTTCTATATCCTTTACAGCCACATCAAGCAGGATGTTTCCGTTTTCGTCTTTGCTTTGTTTAAAGTCCGGTGCGCCGTTCAGAGTACGGTACTGGGTAGTAAGTTTGTCATCTATCTCGCAATGTACCGTATAGGAAAGCATCGGGTGGCTTTGGCGAAACCGGAAGACGAACGGGTCGAGATTGTGGTTTTCCAATGAAGTGTAGTTGAAGAAGAAAATATCTATCTTATCACCGATTTCCAGTCCGGGTACGGCAAGTTTCTGAAGTTGTTCCTGATCTTTCTTGCCTTCGGTGGCTGTCATGTATTCGTCGGTGCTTATTTCGTTTACGGTACCATCCGGTTTGATGATGCGCACGCCCAGTACTTGCTGGTAGTTTTCGTCGTACCGCCAGTCTTTTTTACGTATTTCCGCTTTATAATCAAATTCGGAGAACTCTTTCAAAGCGGCTTTATCGTTAATTTGCACAAGCATACGGTATAAGTCGCGACAATTTACTTCACGGTCGATATAATGAAATCCTCCGAGGAAGGCGCCGACGTTGAATCGGGTCTTTTTGGTGATTTCCAACCGGCTGTGTGCTGCCAGAATGACGGCTGACTCATCTTTATATTTATCGGGAACAGCCGTGTTGGTAAATTCGGGCAGTTTCAATGCCCAGACTTCTTTTCTCGTTTCCTCTGCAAAGAGTTTGTATTTCTCTTTGTCATCGGCATTGGCATTAGGGGTGGTTAATAAAAGTGCCAACACCCCCATCAGGAATAACATGTTCTGTTTCATTATTATTGTTTTTTGAGGATGATTTGTTCGTGGGATGCATCAGCCCATTTCCGCAAGTGTGTATTCCAGGTTGCAATTTCGTTGCGGGGAATACGTTTTTCGGTTATCTCCATTACTTTCCGGAAAATGATTTTGTTTCTTTCTGTTTTGTAAGAGCAACAGAGTATACCTTGCGGCGTATGGATTGAGATGCCTTTGGGGCAATAAGAAAGTACGTAGCCTGCGGGTATTTCCAGTTCTGTGTGGCGTACGATGCGGCAACGGAGCGGGAGCTCGTAATCATGGATGCGTTTGGCGGTGTCTATCGGTTGGTCAAACAGGTCATTGTGAAGGTCCAGCTCTATGTAAAACTCGTTATCGGCTATTTGTACAGCACTGCTGTTTATTACTTCTCCGGTCAGAGCAGCCCATTCCTGTTGAGGTTCCTGCTGTATCCAACTGACCGAATTAATCTGATAATTGTGATTATCTCCGGTCAGGATACGGGAAAGATACTCTTTCCGACCGCTTTTATCGTTTTCATGGTAGGCTGTGAGGAAAAATTCTTTCATGTCTCCACTCCAACTACGGGTTGCATTGCCCTGCAATACTTTGTTCGCTTGTTTGTCGGATAGGCTACAGATATAGGACAAACTGTCTATAGATGCACTGCTGTTCAGCATGGGCAATGTGTGCACGATACAGTTTTCTCCATTTTCTATTACAGCTTCCCTTCCTTGTATGCTTTCGGGTATGAATTCCGCGTTTATATATTCGTTGGTGGCATCCAGATAATAGGTTTTTCCCCGGTAGATAAGGCTGCATATCATGTGATTGACGGATGCAAGTGTAGCTATTTCGCTCATCCGGTAGGGGATGTCTACAGTGCCTATATCGGTAAGGCGGGCATCAAAACCTTGTGCTTTCAGCAATGTACGGAGCAAGATTGCCATTCCTTTGCAGTCGCCGTACCGTTTACGCAACACTTCTGCGGGAGTATCGGGTTTGTGTCCCAATATACCTGCTTCAAAAGCGATATAACGGATATTTTGTTGTACCCAGGCATATGTGTTACGTATTTTTTCCATGTCCGTACGGCAGCCTTCGGTGATTTCTGCTAATAGACTGTCGAGTTCGGGTATGTTGCAGTCTACTTGTGCCAGTCCGTTAGACCACCGGTACATATCGTGAACATCTTTAAATGAGCCGGTTATCAGTATGTGCGGGTATATTTTACCCGATGCCGGCATATGTTTTTCGTCTTTCATGGCCGGCATGTCCGTCACGGTATAAGTGAATAAGGAGTCTCCGGCACTGTTGATGCCGCGTTCACAGTGAATAGAAGGAGTAAAATTCCTTTCTGTCAACCGGAAATGGGAGAGGGATTGCGGAATGATGAATGTTATTTGCTTTGTTTTTATAAAATAATCCTCACCCAAATAGATTCGTGTAAAATAATGCAGGTCATGAAAAGTACGTTTAAACGTAACTTCCGTCTTTTTTCCTTTACGGTCAAGATTGATGTTGAAGAAGCAAACCTTGCTGTCGTCGAAGAAGACATTTTCCGGCGTGATGCTTTTATATTCTGCCTTTCCTCCGCCTTTGGCGGAAGCTCCGTCCAATGAAATGAATTCTCCGTAGTAGGTGTAGGGTTGCAATGCAGTTCCCATTCTTGTGGCTTCATAGGATGTTTCTTTTCTGTTGCGTACGGTAGGAATACCGTCTTCTTCCATAAAGATATAGGAGTCGCTGCATTGTGTAATGACAATGTTGTCATCAAGTGTTTGTCCGTGTAAGTTGCAAACGTACAAGCACAAAAGTATACATGTATAGATACAACTGCTTTTCATGTCAGTCTGCTATAAGATTAGATAATAGGTATTTACAAAGATAGCAGTTTGTAATATTTTAACAAAAATAAATATATTAAAATTGCAATTTCTTGCCTTGAAGCAAGAAATTAATCTTTTTATCCGAAAGTTATTTCCCGTCGGATGCGGCTTAAGGTATATGGAGAGATATTCAAGAAAGAAGCGATTTCCTTCAGACTTATCTGGTGAACGATGTCGGGACATCTTCTCAATAATTCTTGATAGCGTATTCTAGGAGAATTCGGATATAGACTCAATAGCCGGTGATAAGTCATACAGAACAGGTTTTCTGCAATCTTACGGCTTAATAACTGGTTTTGCTGGCTTGCTGCCCAAAATGCTTCCAATTGGTTATAAGATAATTGATAGACGGTACTCGCCTTGATTGCTTCCGTATAAACAATGGCGGGTGTCTGTTTTGTGAATGACTCATAGTCTACCACAAAATCCTTTTCAAAACTGTAGCCAATGATATGTTTGTCTTCTTCCGTATCAAGGTAGAAGTAACGGAAACCTCCTTGGGAGATATAGGCAATGTTATGGCACACTTCACTTGCCTGACAAAAGAACTCTCCTTTCTTGTAAAGACGTTTTTTCCCGTTTTGCAGGAAATGTTTAATCAAAGGAGAAAGTTCCAAAAAGTCCAGATACTCGTTGAAGTGTGCCATAACCGTTATTTCTGCGGATGCGGATAGTCTATCGTATAGTGCAGTCCGCGGCTTTCCTTGCGCTCCATGGCCTGGCGGGTAATCAGGTATCCTACGTTAATCATGTTGCGCAGTTCGCAAAGCTCGCGGGTGGCCTTGCTGCTCTTGAACAGTTTTTCCGTCTCCTCGTAAAGAATATCCAGGCGGTTCCATGCGCGGGTCAGGCGGGTGTTGCTGCGGACGATGCCTACGTAGGATTCCATAATCTGGTTCACTTCCTTCATGCTTTGCGTAATGAGCACACGCTCTTCGTTGGAGATGGTGCCCTCGTCGTTCCATTCGGGGATGTCTTCGTTGAAATCATAACGTTCCAATACGCTCAACGCATGCTTGGCGGCTGCATCGGCATAAACTACCGCTTCAATCAATGAGTTGGAAGCCAGGCGGTTGCCGCCGTGAAGACCGGTGCAAGAGCATTCGCCGATGGCATACAGGCGGCGGATACTGGACTGTCCGTCCAGGTCTACCTTGATACCGCCGCAGAGATAGTGTGCCGCAGGGGCTACCGGAATGTAGTCTTTCGTAATGTCGATGCCTATGCTGAGGCATTTCTTATAGATATTCGGGAAGTGTTTTTTGGTTTCTTCGGGGTCTTTGTGGGTGACATCCAGGTACACATGCTCGTCGCCGCGCTGCTTCATCTCGTTGTCGATGGCACGTGCCACGATGTCGCGCGGGGCGAGTGAAAGACGCGGGTCGTACTTCTGCATGAATTCCTTGCCGTCCATGGTACGGAGCACACCGCCGTAACCGCGCATGGCTTCCGTTATCAGGAAGCAGGGGCGGTCGCCCGGATGATAGAGGGCGGTGGGGTGGAACTGGATAAACTCCATGTCCTTCACGGCGCCTTTGGCACGGTAGACCATGGCGATGCCGTCGCCCGTGGCCACCAGCGGGTTGGTGGTGTTGCGGTATACAGCTTCGCAACCGCCCGTAGCCATAATGGTTACTTTGGAGAGGAACGTATCCACCTCTCCGGTATTTTCGTTCAGCACATAGGCACCATAGCATTTGATACCCGGAGTATAGCGGGTGACGATAATGCCCAAGTGGTGCTGCGTAATGATTTCCACCGCAAAGAAATTGGTAAATACGGTGATGTTGGGGTGCTGCTTCACGGCTTCAATCAGACTTTCCTGTATCTCCGCACCCGTATTGTCCTTGTGGTGCAGGATGCGGAATTCCGAGTGTCCGCCTTCTTTGTGCAGGTCGAATTCTCCGTTATCTTTTTTGTCGAAATTCACTCCCCATTTAATGAGTTCACTGATTTGTTCGGGAGCATTGCGCACTACCTTTTCTACGGCTGCACGGTCGCTTATCCAGTCTCCGGCAATCATGGTGTCTTCGATATGCTTGTCGAAATTGTCTACCGCCAGGTTGGTGACGGAGGCTATCCCGCCTTGTGCGAAATAAGTGTTTGCCTCTTCCAGGCCGGCCTTGCAGATGAGGGCTACTGTTCCTTTATGCGCCACTTTCAGCGCAAAACTCATACCGGCAATTCCGGAGCCGATAACGAGGAAATCGAACTTTCTTACCATAGTTTCGTGTATTTAACACCGCAAAACTACAAAATAAGTACGTTCCTTGTCTCCCTTATGGGCATTAATTCGTAAAAATACCTACCTTAGCGGCAAAAACCGGATAAAATGAATCGAATTTTTCATGCGCGTATCGCTGCCGGACAGTATTTGTTTGTTGCTTTGGCAGGTGCAATAGCCGTTTACGGCCTTTGGGAAAAGCGAATTCTCATCGCTGTCCTTTTTATGCTTCTGCTGGTTGTCAGTATCGAGAAGTTGATTCATACTACCTATACCATTACTGCCGATAATAGACTGTTGCTGTTTTTCGGCCGGTTTTCACGGGGGAAGGAAATCCTGCTGAAGGATATTACGTCGGTAGAGCGCGCTTCCTCCATGCAGATAGGCGGATTTGCCGTTATGCGCTATGTCCTGGTGAGGTATGGCGAGGGTAAATGTGCAGCGCTTCTTCCCGTCAAAGAGGAAGAGTTTATCCGCCTGCTTGAGCAGCGTATGTCGCAATAAGATGATAATTATGTAAGGCATTACGCTTTTTTTTCTGAATTTCTTGTCGTATCTTGCATGCAGAAATCCATAAATGTAAGAACTATGAAATATCAAGTTGCCATTATCGGCGGCGGTCCTGCGGGATATACGGCTGCGGAAACAGCCGGAAAGGCCGGTCTGAGCGTTGTGCTTTTTGAAAAGCGGAATCTTGGCGGGGTGTGTCTGAACGAAGGGTGTATTCCTACAAAGACTTTATTGTACTCTGCAAAAACGTATGACGGTGCACGCCACGCATCCAGATACGCGGTCAGCGTGTCGGAAGTTTCGTTTGATTTGTCCAAGATTATAGCACGCAAGCAGAAGGTTGTGCGGAAACTGGTGTTGGGTGTCAAAGGAAAACTGACTGCCGGCAATGTGACCATCGTGACCGGCGAGGCTTCCGTCATAGATAAGAATCATGTTCTGTGCGGTGACGAAACTTATGAATGCGATAATCTATTGCTCTGCACAGGTTCGGAAACATTTATTCCGCCCATTCCCGGAGTGGATACGGTGCCTTACTGGACGCATCGCGATGCGTTGGACAATAAGGAGCTTCCAAAGTCGCTGGCCATTATCGGCGGTGGGGTAATCGGTATGGAGTTTGCCTCATTCTTCAACAGTCTGGGGGTAGAGGTCACTGTCATCGAGATGCTGGACGAGATATTGGGCGGAATGGACAAGGAGCTGTCGGCCATGCTTCGTGCGGAGTATGCCAAGCGCGGCATTAAATTCATGCTGGACACAAAGGTGGTGGCACTGTCCGAAGTTGCGTCCGGAAATGGAGACACGCAGCAGATACAGGTAAATTATGAAAATGCCGAAGGTGCGGGTTGTGTAATTGCGGAAAGATTATTGATGAGCGTCGGCCGCCGTCCCGTAACGAAAGGCTTCGGATTGGAGAACCTGAATTTAGATAAAACGGCGCGCGGAAATATACAGGTGGACGGACAGATGCAGACTTCCGTTCCGGGGGTATATGCCTGCGGGGATTTAACCGGATTTTCTTTACTGGCCCATACTGCTGTGCGCGAGGCGGAAGTGGCGGTACATGCCGTACTGGGGAAGAAAGACTGTATGAGTTACAGGGCTATTCCCGGTGTAGTATATACCAATCCTGAGATTGCGGGCGTGGGAGATACGGAAGAGGTCTTGCAAAGAAAGGGTATTCCTTATCGTGCCGTCAAGCTGCCTATGGCTTATTCCGGTCGCTTTGTTGCGGAGAATGAGGGCGTTAACGGTATGTGCAAGTTGTTGCTGGCGGAAGATGATACCGTTTTGGGAGCACATGTGCTGGGCAATCCGGCTTCGGAGATTATCACGCTGGCCGGTATGGCTGTCGAACTCAAACTGACGGCCTCGGAATGGAAAAAGATGGTATTCCCGCATCCTACGGTAGGTGAAATCTTTAAGGAAGCGCTTTGATAGACAAAATACGGGTGTTATGAAAATCGTGAAGCTGATGACTTGCGATTCTGCGGCGGTTATTGTTTCTTTGTTGTCCGGTTGCCGGAAACAGCCGGACAACAGAGAAACTGAATGATAGCTTGTAAGAAGATGAGAAAATATTGCTTATTCCCGATTGTATTGATTTTGACGTTGATTCCCTGTGTATTGCCTGCACAGGGAATATCACCTGAAACAAACTCTTTGTCTTCGCAACTGGATACATTGATAAAGTATCAATTGCCCGCAGGCTCCAATGTATCTGTTTCAGCATACGACCTGACCGCCAATAAGGTTCTGTATGATTATCAGGCGGATAAACTTTCCCGTCCGGCCTCTACGATGAAGCTGTTGACTACGATTACGGCGCTTGCGCGTCCTGAGGCGGACGAGCCTTTCCGTACGGAAGTCTGGTATAAGGGAGTGATTGAGCGTGATACGCTGAAAGGGGATATATACGTTGTCGGCGGCTTCGACCCTGAGTTTGACGACGAGGCGCTGGATTCTTTGGTCGGCAGGGTGGCGCGTCTGCCTTTCTCTGTGGTTCAAGGCAGGATATATGGCGATGTTTCCATGAAAGACTCCCTGTATTGGGGAAGCGGCTGGCTGTGGGACGATACGCCCCATTCTTTTCAGCCGTACCTGTCGCCGCTGATGCTCGATAAAGGAGTGGTTACGGTGACCGCTTTTCCCGGTACACAAGGTGATACGGCACGTTTGGAATGTACGCCCGTTTCGTCTTATTACACGCTGGCCAATGCAACGAAAACCCGTACTCCCTCTGCCGGACGTTTCCGCGTATCCCGCAACTGGCTGGAGAACGGCAATGAACTGGCGGTATCGGGTAATGTGGACGGGAGGCGTACCGGTACGGTGAATATCTACTCTTCGCAGGATTTCTTTATGCACACCTTCCTGGAGCGTTTACGGGCAAAAGGCATTTATTGTCTGTCGGATTATTCTTTCCGCGAGTTTCAAAAAGACAGTGTTTCAGTGCGAATGGCATCTTATAGCACTTCTGTACAGGCTGTAGTCAACCGGATAATGAAGGAGAGCGACAATCTGAATGCAGAAGCTCTGTTATGCCGTTTGGGTGCACAGTTTACGGGCGGCAGGCATGTTTCGGCTGCGGACGGGCTTTCGGCTGTCCGTCAGTTAATCGGAAAGCTGGGTTATCTCCCGGACCGTTATAATCTGGCAGACGGTTGCGGGCTTTCCAACTATAACTACATCTCCTCTGAACTTTTAGTCGCTTTCTTGAAATTCGCTTATTCACGCACGGATGTGTTTCAGAAACTGTATAAGGCGTTGCCTATCGGCGGAGTGGACGGAACACTGAAGAACCGTATGAGGAAAGGGACGCCTTCTTATAAGAATGTGCATGCCAAGACCGGTTCTTTTACGGCTATAAACTGCCTGGCTGGTTATTTGAAGGCAAATAACGGACACCACATTGCTTTTGCCATTATGAATCAGAATGTGCTTTCCGGCAGGGAGGCGCGTAAATTCCAGGATGCAGTCTGTGACATGCTTATCCGATGAATGGCCGGTTGGTGTGAACTTTATTTTTCAGGCACGGAATTACGCAGGTTGCACGGATTTTTTCAGTTTAATCCATGCTGCACTTTTTACCGTGCAATCCGCGTAATCCCGTGCCTGAAAGGTCTTTTTAACGGAAGGAACTGTCTTTATTTATACTGTGCCCAGTCCACATTCTTCATATCCCCGCTTTTTGCCAGTTCGGCGTGCATAGCCAGAGCGGCACGCATGGAGTGGGGAGTCTGCGCCTTGCCGTCGGTCAGTTTCAGATAATCCCACAGGATATTCTTGTAGTCCGGATGAACACAGTTCTCGATGATTGCCTGTGCACGTTCTTTCGGGCTCTTGCCGCGCAGGTCGGCAACACCTTGTTCGGTAACGATGATGTTGACATCATGCTCGCTGTGGTCCACATGGGAAACCATCGGTACGATGGCGCTGATTTTGCCTTCTTTGGCTACGGACGGGCAGGTGAAGATGGAGATGTAGGCGTTGCGCGTAAAGTCGCCCGAACCGCCGATACCGTTCATCATCTTCGTACCGCCGATATGGGTGGAGTTTACGTTTCCGTAGAGGTCGGCTTCGATGGCCGTGTTGATGGAGATAATACCTAAACGGCGCACCACTTCGGGACTGTTGGATATTTCCGACGGGCGGAGAACCAGCTTGTCGCGGAAGAAGTCCATATCCTCGTATATACCGTTCAGGCAGTCGTTGGTTACGGTCAGTGAGCAGGCGCTGCCAAACTTCACGCGGCCTTCGCGAATCAGTCCGATAACGGAGTTCTGGATAACCTCTGTGTACATCTCGAATGCCGGAATCGTCTTGTCACGTCCCAAAGCACCTAATACTGCGTTGGCGATGTTGCCTACGCCCGACTGTAACGGGAGGAAGGTGGAAGGGATGATACCGCGTTTCATATCTGCGGCAAGGAAGTCGGCTACGTTCT
>ENA-OPYE01001199-OPYE01001199.1-human-gut-metagenome-genome-assembly--contig:-NODE-1199-length-14844-cov-2.734059_pt1 | contig 14844 bp, 16 predicted proteins | sample MGYA00241063_ERZ501442 | MGnify/ENA primary metagenome ERZ501442 (study PRJEB25962, sample SAMEA1967055) | human gut metagenome | biome: human gut; feature: human-associated habitat; material: faeces... | reverse complement strand
TGTTTCTACTTCGTTGTCGTCCAAGCAAGATGTAATCATGCAGCCAGTATTGTCCAATGCGCGGAGCCAACGGTGACATGCGGGTCAAAAATTCAGTCACTAAATCATCGCAATGCCGTAATGCTGCCTGATGCGAAATGGTCGCCGGAAACTTAAAACAGAAGCGGAAGTCATCTGTGGTCTGCTCACGCCAGCGCAGGACAACCTCGGGTTTCGGCAGGGCATAAAGCGTGGTGTTACCCTCCACACAGTTAAAGTGGCGGGCATACTCTTCAAGGCTGGTGATCCCCAACCGCACCCATTTAGGATGCGACCATTGTGGCAAACCGATGTAAATCATAACGCGTTGAGGATCTCTTCAACGCTACGCACACGGGCGATGCGCGGGTAGATATGATTAATGCTGTTATTGTGCTGCTCGGCGCTAGCGGCGCTACAGGCATCTTCGGCAATCACCAGATTAAAACCGAGTTCCCAGGCATTGCGGGCGGTGGATTCAACACCGATATTGGTCGAGATCCCACATAACACTATTGTATCGATACCCCGGCGGCGTAATTGCAACTCCAGATCCGTACCGTAAAACGCACCCCATTGACGTTTGATGATTTCGATATCGCTGTCGGTTGCACCTAATGCAGCAGGATGTTGCCACCAGTTTTCGGGCAACACTTTTGCGGGGGAGGGGGCATCAACCGGCTGTTTTAATGCTTCGGCGTAATCGGCAGACCAACCAACGCGCACCAGAAACACGGGCTGACCGTTCGCGCGAAATTTCGCCGCCAGCTTCCCTGCCCGATTAACCACCTCATCGGCAGTATGCGGACCACCGGCAAAAGGCAAGATGCCTTCTTGTAAATCAATCACCACCAGCGCGGTGGTTTTAGCATTAAGTTCAAGCATGATGACTCCTGACAAAACAAAATCGTGCCTCTCACCTTAATGCGATTAGCCGATGGCGGAACGACAAATTTTGTTAATTTTTATGAGTTCGGGCAACACCTTTATAGCAAACTGGCGTAGAGTCTGATTTCAGGCCCGATATAAAGTGGTAACGAGGCGTTCCAGCGCGGGCCAGGCTCTTACGGTGCGGCAGAATTTCCAGTATAATAGCCGCCTTTTTTCATTCAGTTGTGACATACAGCTAACGCTGCGACTTGGTCACCTGCGCAGCAGGGGGCATCCGCCGGCAGCTAAGTTAAGGGATATCTCATGCGTACAGAATATTGTGGACAGCTCCGTTTGTCCCACGTGGGGCAGCAGGTGACTCTGTGTGGTTGGGTCAACCGTCGTCGTGATCTTGGTAGCCTGATCTTCATCGATATGCGCGACCGCGAAGGTATCGTGCAGGTATTTTTCGATCCGGATCGTGCGGACGCGTTAAAGCTGGCCTCTGAACTGCGTAATGAGTTCTGCATTCAGGTCACGGGCACCGTACGTGCGCGTGACGAAAAAAATATTAACCGCGATATGGCGACTGGCGAAATCGAAGTACTGGCGTCCTCGCTGACTATCATCAATCGTGCAGATGTTCTGCCGCTTGACTCTAACCACGTCAACACCGAAGAAGCGCGTCTGAAATACCGCTACCTCGACCTGCGTCGCCCGGAAATGGCTCAGCGCCTGAAAACCCGCGCTAAAATCACCAGCCTGGTGCGCCGTTTTATGGATGACCACGGCTTCCTCGACATCGAAACTCCGATGCTGACCAAAGCCACGCCGGAAGGCGCGCGTGACTACCTGGTGCCTTCTCGTGTGCACAAAGGTAAATTCTACGCGCTGCCGCAATCCCCGCAGTTGTTCAAACAGCTACTGATGATGTCCGGCTTTGACCGCTACTATCAGATCGTTAAATGCTTCCGTGACGAAGACCTGCGTGCTGACCGTCAGCCTGAATTTACTCAGATCGATGTGGAAACTTCTTTCATGACCGCGCCGCAAGTGCGTGAAGTGATGGAAGCGCTGGTGCGTCATCTGTGGCTGGAAGTGAAGGGCGTGGATCTGGGCGATTTCCCGGTAATGACCTTTGCAGAAGCAGAACGCCGTTATGGTTCTGATAAACCGGATCTGCGTAACCCGATGGAACTGACCGATGTTGCCGATCTGCTGAAATCTGTTGAGTTTGCAGTATTTGCAGGTCCGGCGAACGATCCGAAAGGCCGTGTTGCCGCTCTGCGTGTTCCGGGCGGCGCATCGTTGACCCGTAAGCAGATCGACGAATACGGTAACTTCGTTAAAATCTACGGCGCGAAAGGTCTGGCTTACATCAAAGTTAACGAACGCGCGAAAGGTCTGGAAGGTATCAATAGCCCGGTAGCGAAGTTCCTTAATGCAGAAATCATCGAAGCCATCCTGGAGCGTACTGGCGCGCAAGATGGCGATATGATTTTCTTCGGTGCCGACAACAAGAAAATTGTTGCCGACGCGATGGGCGCACTGCGCCTGAAAGTGGGTAAAGACCTTGGTCTGACCGACGAAAGCAAATGGGCACCGCTGTGGGTTATCGACTTCCCGATGTTTGAAGACGACGGTGAAGGCGGCCTGACAGCAATGCACCATCCGTTCACCTCACCGAAAGACATGACGGCAGCAGAACTGAAAGCTGCACCGGAAAATGCGGTGGCTAACGCTTACGATATGGTCATCAATGGTTACGAAGTGGGCGGTGGTTCTGTGCGTATCCATAATGGTGATATGCAGCAGACGGTGTTTGGTATTCTGGGTATCAACGAAGAGGAACAGCGCGAGAAATTCGGCTTCCTGCTCGACGCCCTGAAATACGGTACTCCGCCGCACGCAGGTCTGGCATTCGGTCTTGACCGTCTGACGATGCTGCTGACCGGCACCGACAATATCCGTGACGTTATCGCCTTCCCGAAAACCACGGCGGCAGCGTGTCTGATGACTGAAGCACCGAGCTTTGCTAACCCGACTGCACTGGCTGAGCTGAGCATTCAGGTTGTGAAGAAGGCTGAGAATAACTGATATGGCTTATAAGCGTCCCGTTTCGATCTTAGTGGTCATCTACGCACAAGATACGAAACGGGTGCTGATGTTGCAGCGGCGTGACGATCCCGATTTCTGGCAGTCGGTAACCGGCAGCGTGGAAGAGGGTGAAACCGCGCCGCAAGCTGCCATGCGCGAAGTAAAGGAAGAGGTCACCATTGATGTTGTCGCTGAACAACTGACCTTAATTGACTGTCAGCGCACGGTAGAGTTTGAAATTTTTTCACATTTACGTCATCGCTATGCGCCGGGCGTGACGCGTAATACGGAATCATGGTTCTGTCTTGCGCTTCCGCACGAGCGCCAGATCGTTTTCACTGAACATCTGGCTTACAAGTGGCTTGATGCGTCTGCTGCGGCGGCGCTCACTAAGTCCTGGAGCAACCGGCAGGCGATTGAACAGTTTGTAATTAACGCTGCCTGAACAGGCAGGGCTATCTGGAGATATTTTTATGGCAGGTCATAGTAAATGGGCCAACACCAGACATCGTAAAGCTGCGCAGGATGCTAAGCGCGGTAAAATCTTCACTAAAATCATTCGTGAGCTGGTAACCGCGGCTAAGCTGGGCGGTGGTGATCCGGACGCTAACCCGCGTTTGCGTGCAGCAATTGATAAAGCACTGTCTAACAACATGACCCGTGACACTCTGAACCGCGCAATTGCACGAGGTGTGGGCGGTGATGATGATGCAAACATGGAAACCATCATCTACGAAGGTTACGGTCCTGGCGGCACGGCAATCATGATTGAATGTCTGTCTGACAACCGCAACCGTACCGTTGCTGAAGTGCGTCATGCATTCAGCAAATGTGGCGGTAACCTCGGTACTGATGGTTCCGTAGCTTATTTGTTCAGCAAAAAAGGCGTGATCTCCTTCGAGAAAGGCGATGAAGACACCATCATGGAAGCAGCCCTGGAAGCCGGTGCTGAAGACGTTGTGACCTATGATGACGGCGCGATTGATGTCTACACTGCATGGGAAGAAATGGGCAAAGTACGCGACGCTCTGGAAGCGGCAGGTCTGAAAGCAGACAGCGCGGAAGTTTCCATGATCCCGTCCACCAAAGCTGATATGGATGCAGAAACCGCACCGAAACTGATGCGTCTGATCGATATGCTGGAAGATTGCGACGACGTGCAGGAAGTTTACCATAACGGTGAAATCTCTGATGAGGTTGCAGCGACTCTCTGATGAGGCCTGCTAAACAGCAAAACGGAGACGCGTGATGGCTATTATTCTCGGCATTGACCCGGGTTCGCGCGTGACCGGCTATGGCGTCATCCGCCAGGTAGGCAGGCAACGGGGTATGCGTCCACACGGTCATACCTGGGTAGCGGATGCATACGCACCAAAGTGGATGATTTACCGTCTCGTCTGAAGCTCATCTATGCGGGCGTGACGGAAATCATCACCCAATTCCAGCCTGATTATTTCGCCATTGAACAGGTCTTTATGGCGAAGAACGCTGACTCAGCCCTGAAACTGGGGCAGGCGCGCGGCGTGGCGATTGTGGCGGCGGTGAATCAGGAATTGCCGGTATTTGAATATGCGGCACGTCAGGTAAAGCAAACAGTGGTAGGTATTGGTAGTGCCGAAAAAAGCCAGGTGCAGCATATGGTCCGCACCTTGCTGAAACTGCCCGCTAATCCACAGGCGGATGCCGCCGATGCGCTGGCGATTGCCATCACCCACTGCCACGTTAGTCAGAATGCGATGCAAATGAGCGAATCGCGACTGAACCTGGCGAGAGGGCGACTGCGTTAAGTTATACCGCCTCGGTCAGTTCAGGCTGAGGCGTTTCAACTCCCACCGCGTGAATCAACACCAAACCCGGATGATGCCACAAACTGGCTGGCGTGACGGTTTTACGCTCCCACGGAATAGAACCTAAGAACCAGAATTTCCAGAAAGTGAGTTTTTCATTTGGATTGCTATTTAACAATTCTCCAAACGTCTCTATTTCACCCACCGGAATACATAGCGCCTCTTTATAAATATCAAAAACAAATTTTGAACAGAACTGGCGCGAAGATTCGTATTTAAAACCGGTGTGGTAAAGTTTGCGTAGCCGGGAAGGAACCTGTTCAACAATTCGTTGTTTTTGTTGTTCTGTTAGTCCGGCGTCTAATCGCTTTATAGCATAGCGTTGATTAGCAGAGCGTTTAATAAAACGGGATAGCGTAGTGATGGTTGAGAGGGGAACACGGCTTTCTGCAACCAGAAAGTCTTCACCGTTATGACCGATAATGATCCCGACGTGATTACTCCAGCAATTTGATGCAGCTGATATTTGACCAAATAAGGCAGCACTTATACATGTAAAGACGATATCACCAATTTCATATTCAGCAGGATAATTAATATTCACGTTGTCATTCCATTGAAATAGATATGAATATACGTAATAGCATAAAAAATTTATTTTTTTCAGGGGTCGCAATGTGTATTTTTATTACACATTTCTTCGCTGAATATGTAATATTTAAATATTTGCTTCCAATATAATCTGTAGAATAAATTATACTGCGCCATTTTTCAGATCATCGAGACACCTCGCAAGTTTTCTTCATCCTTCGCTGGATATCTATCCAGCATTTTTTTATCATACAGCATTATCTTTGATTCATTACGCAGGAGCGTCATGTGATAGGCAGACTCAGAGGCATCATCATTGAAAAACAACCCCCGCTGGTGTTAATTGAAGTGGGCGGCGTAGGCTATGAAGTGCATATGCCGATGACCTGTTTTTATGAACTCCCTGAAGCGGGTCAGGAAGCGATCGTTTTCACCCACTTTGTGGTGCGTGAAGACGCGCAACTGCTGTACGGTTTTAACAATAAACAAGAGCGCACGTTGTTCAAAGAGTTGATCAAAACCAACGGCGTCGGCCCGAAGTTGGCGCTGGCGATCCTCTCCGGAATGTCAGCGCAGCAGTTCGTTAATGCCGTTGAGCGTGAAGAAGTGGGGGCACTGGTGAAACTGCCGGGTATTGGCAAAAAAACCGCCGAACGCTTGATTGTCGAAATGAAAGACCGATTTAAAGGTTTGCATGGCGATCTCTTTACGCCAGCCGCCGCCCTGGTACTCACGTCTCCTGCCAGCCCGGCGACCGACGATGCTGAACAGGAAGCGGTTGCTGCGCTGGTGGCACTGGGCTATAAACCACAAGAAGCAAGCCGCATGGTGAGCAAAATCGCTCGCCCTGACGCCAGCAGTGAAACATTAATTCGCGAAGCCCTACGCGCCGCGTTATGAGGTAAAGGATGATTGAAGCAGACCGTCTGATTTCTGCCGGTACCACTTTGCCGGAAGATGTGGCAGATCGCGCCATTCGCCCTAAATTACTGGAAGAGTATGTTGGTCAGCCGCAGGTTCGTTCGCAGATGGAGATTTTCATCAAAGCAGCGAAACTGCGCGGCGATGCCCTCGATCATCTATTGATTTTTGGTCCTCCGGGGTTGGGTAAAACTACGCTTGCCAATATTGTCGCCAATGAAATGGGCGTTAATTTACGCACGACTTCTGGTCCGGTGCTGGAAAAGGCGGGCGATCTGGCAGCAATGCTCACTAACCTTGAACCACACGATGTACTGTTTATTGATGAGATCCACCGTCTTTCACCAGTGGTGGAAGAGGTGTTGTATCCGGCAATGGAAGATTACCAACTGGATATCATGATTGGTGAAGGTCCGGCGGCACGCTCCATTAAAATTGATTTGCCGCCGTTTACCCTGATTGGTGCAACCACGCGCGCAGGTTCGCTGACATCACCGTTGCGCGATCGTTTTGGTATTGTGCAACGTCTGGAGTTTTATCAGGTGCCGGATCTGCAATATATCGTCAGTCGCAGCGCACGCTTTATGGGGCTTGAGATGAGTGATGACGGCGCGCTGGAAGTTGCTCGTCGTGCGCGCGGTACGCCACGTATTGCCAACCGTCTGCTGCGTCGAGTGCGTGATTTCGCCGAAGTGAAGCACGATGGCACCATCTCGGCAGATATCGCTGCTCAGGCGCTGGATATGTTGAATGTCGATGCTGAAGGTTTCGATTATATGGACCGCAAATTGTTGCTGGCGGTAATCGATAAGTTCTTTGGTGGGCCGGTAGGTCTGGATAACCTGGCGGCAGCCATTGGCGAAGAACGTGAAACCATTGAGGATGTACTGGAACCTTATTTGATTCAGCAAGGCTTTTTGCAGCGTACACCGCGCGGGCGTATGGCGACAGTGCGGGCGTGGAACCACTTCGGCATCACGCCGCCAGAAATGCCGTAAGTCGGATTGGTCGCTCGAGCCGCATCCGACACTGGCAGTGTGCCTGATGCGACGCTGTTCGCGTCTTATCAGGCCTACCAGAGATAGCGAACCGTAGGTGGGATAAGGCGCTCGCGCCGCATCCGACAAATGTGTTCAGCGACAGATTAGCTGGCCTGCTTTTTCATCATACTGATAATAAATAACAGTGCCGCACATAGCACTACCGACGGACCCGCCGGCGTATCGTAAAATGCGGAAAAGGTTAAACCGCCAGTTACTGCCACCATTCCCACCAAAACAGCGACACCGGCCATCTGTTCCGGCGTGCGGGCAAAGCGACGCGCTGTAGCAGCAGGAATAATCAGCAGTGAAGTAATAATCAACGCGCCGACAAATTTCATCGCTACACCAATCGTCAATGCCGTCACCAGCATCAACAACAATTTCACGCGCTGTAATTTCACACCATCAACAAACGCCAGATCCGGGCTAATCGTCATCGACAGCAAATTGCGCCATTGCCAGAACAAAATAGCCACCACGATGACCACGCCAATCGCAATAGAGATGAGATCTTCTGGCGTCACTGCCAGTAAATCACCGAACAGGTAAGCCATCAAATCAACACGAATGTTAGACATCAGACTAACGACCACCAGGCCCAGCGACAGGGCACTGTGCGCCATAATCCCTAATAACGTGTCGATCGCCAGCTGTGGACGCTTCTCCAGCCATACCAGACCGCCCGCCAGCAGCAGCGTAACGGCAATCACCGCATAGAATGGATTCACGTCCAGCAACAAACCAAACGCGACGCCAAGTAATGAGGCATGAGCCAGCGTATCACCGAAATAAGACATACGACGCCAGACTACAAACGAACCCAGCGGACCCGCGGCACAGGCGAGCATGATCCCGGCTAACCAACCGGGAAATAATAATTCAATCATGAGCGATCATTTCCCCGACGCAAAACAATTCGTCCCTGTAAATCGTGACGATGATTATGATGATGGCGATAGATACCCAGTTGTTCAGCACCACGAGGACCAAACATAGAAATAAACTCCGGATGCAGGGAAACAACTTCCGGTGTGCCGGAACAACAAATGTGGTGATTCAGGCAAAGCACTTCATCGGTTTTTGCCATTACCAGATGCAGATCGTGAGATACCATTAAAACGCCACAATCCAGTTCGCGACGCAGTTGGTCAATAAGGTCATATAACGCCACCTGACCATTCACATCCACGCCCTGAGTGGGTTCATCCAGCACTAATAATTGCGGTCGATTTAACAATGCTCGCGCTAACAGTACACGCTGCGTTTCGCCACCCGAGAGCTTTTGCATCGGTGCGTTAATCAGGTGTCCGGCCTGGACACGTTTCAGTGCAGGCAAAATATCTTCTTTATGTGTGCCAGGTCGTAAGCGTAAAAAACGGTTTACGGTCAGTGGCAACGTGGTGTCGAGATACAGCTTCTGCGGTACATAGCCGATGCGTAGTTTTCCGTTGCGCTTGATAACCCCTTCATCGGGTGTTACCAGCCCGAGCACTACCCGTACCAGTGTCGACTTACCTGCGCCATTTGGCCCAAGTAAAGTCAAAATTTTTCCAGGTTTAAGTTCCAGCGACACATCAGAGAGGACGCGGCGTTGGCCAAAAGAAACCGAGACATTTTCCAGGGAAACCAGACTTGTCATGTTAATTTTAGTCTTGCAGTAGTCATGAAATGTTATAATATCACACTTCTCATATTCATTACGATGATTGGTCGCATTATGTTACATAAAAAAACGCTTCTTTTCGCAGCATTATCCGCCGCTCTCTGGGGAGGTGCAACACAGGCCGCAGATGCCGCCGTTGTCGCTTCGCTTAAACCCGTTGGGTTCATCGCTTCTGCCATTGCTGATGGGGTAACAGAAACGGAGGTTTTACTACCTGACGGCGCTTCAGAGCATGATTATTCACTGCGTCCATCAGATGTAAAACTCTTACAGAACGCGGACTTAGTCGTTTGGGTTGGCCCGGAGATGGAAGCGTTCATGCAAAAACCGGTAAGTAAATTACCTGAAGCCAAACAGGTAACGATTGCGCAGCTAGAGAATGTGAAACCGCTGCTGATGAAAAGTATTCACGGCGATGATGATGATCACGACCACGCGGAAAAAAGTGACGAAGATCACCATCACGGCGATTTCAACATGCATCTTTGGCTTTCCCCAGAGATAGCGCGGGCTACAGCGGTTGCAATCCATGGAAAATTAGTGGAACTTATGCCGCAAAGTCGAGCCAAACTTGACGCCAACCTGAAGGATTTTGAGGCACAATTAGCCTCAACCGAAACGCAGGTTGGTCACGAGCTCGCGCCGCTCAAGGGGAAAGGTTATTTCGTTTTTCACGATGCTTACGGCTACTTCGAAAAACAGTTCGGACTAACACCGCTTGGTCATTTTACCGTTAACCCTGAGATTCAACCTGGCGCGCAGCGTTTACATGAAATAAGAACACAGTTGGTTGAGCAAAAAGCAACCTGCGTTTTTGCTGAGCCACAGTTCAGGCCAGCGGTCGTTGAGAGCGTCGCACGAGGGACATCCGTTCGTATGGGAACGTTGGATCCCCTGGGGACGAATATCAAACTGGGTAAAACAAGCTATTCAGAATTCCTGAATCAATTAGCCAACCAGTATGCGAGCTGCCTGAAAGGAGATTAATGAGGAAGTGATTACGTGCAACAGATAGCCCGCTCTGTCGCCCTGGCGTTTAATAATTTACCGCGACCACACCGCGTTATGTTGGGGTCGCTCACCGTTCTTACTCTGGCCGTCGCTGTCTGGCGGCCCTATGTTTATCACCGCGATGCCACGCCAATTGTCAAAACCATTGAGCTGGAACAGAACGAAATTCGTTCGCTCTTACCTGAAGCCAGTGAGCCGATTGATCAAGCTGCACAAGAAGATGAAGCCATTCCCCAGGACGAACTGGATGACAAAATCGCCGGTGAAGCGGGCGTGCATGAATATGTTGTTTCCACTGGCGATACGCTAAGCAGCATTCTCAATCAGTATGGTATTGATATGGGTGATATCACCCAACTGGCTGCTGCCGACAAAGAATTGCGTAACCTGAAAATCGGTCAACAACTCTCCTGGACATTAACCGCGGACGGCGAACTGCAGCGCCTCACCTGGGAAGTGTCTCGTCGTGAAACCCGAACCTATGACCGTACTGCCGCTAACGGTTTTAAAATGACCAGCGAAATGCAGCAAGGAGAGTGGGTCAACAATCTGCTGAAAGGTACCGTCGGGGGAAGCTTTGTTGCCAGCGCCAGAAACGCCGGTTTAACCAGCGCCGAAGTGAGCGCAGTGATTAAAGCCATGCAGTGGCAAATGGATTTCCGCAAACTGAAAAAAGGCGATGAATTTGCGGTGTTAATGTCACGAGAAATGCTTGATGGTAAACGTGAGCAAAGCCAGCTGCTGGGCGTACGTTTGCGTTCAGAAGGTAAAGATTATTACGCAATCCGCGCTGAAGATGGCAAATTCTACGATCGTAACGGTACTGGTCTGGCGAAAGGATTCTTGCGATTCCCGACGGCGAAACAGTTCCGTATCTCATCTAACTTTAACCCGCGTCGTACTAATCCGGTGACCGGTCGCGTTGCGCCACACAGAGGTGTTGATTTTGCCATGCCACAAGGTACGCCAGTGCTTTCAGTGGGTGACGGTGAAGTGGTGGTTGCCAAACGCAGTGGCGCAGCAGGTTATTATGTGGCTATTCGTCATGGTCGCAGCTACACCACGCGTTATATGCACTTGCGCAAGATCCTGGTGAAACCGGGACAGAAGGTGAAACGTGGCGACCGTATCGCGCTTTCCGGTAATACCGGACGTTCAACCGGGCCGCATCTGCACTATGAAGTATGGATAAACCAGCAGGCCGTAAACCCGCTGACGGCAAAACTGCCGCGTACCGAAGGGCTGACCGGCTCCGATCGTCGCGAATTCCTGGCACAGGCCAAAGAGATTGTGCCGCAGCTACGGTTTGATTAATTAACATCCATTCGCAGCCGGTACGCAGTCAGTACCGGCTTTTTATTTGGTGCGGGGCAAGTTGCGCCGCTACACTATCACCAGATTGATTTTTGCCTTATCCGAAACTGGAAAAGCATGGAAACGAAAAAAAATAATAGCGAATACATTCCTGAGTTTGATAAATCCTTTCGCCACCCGCGCTACTGGGGAGCATGGCTGGGCGTAGCAGCGATGGCGGGTATCGCTTTAACGCCGCCAAAGTTCCGTGATCCCATTCTGGCACGGCTGGGACGTTTTGCCGGACGACTGGGAAAAAGCTCACGCCGTCGTGCGTTAATCAATCTGTCGCTCTGCTTTCCAGAACGTAGTGAAGCTGAACGCGAAGCGATTGTAGATGAGATGTTTGCCACCGCGCCGCAAGCGATTGTAATGATGGCTGAGTTGGCAATACGCGGGCCGGAGAAAATTCAGCCGCGCGTTGACTGGCAAGGGCTGGAGATCATCGAAGAGATGCGGCGTAATAACGAGAAAGTGATTTTTCTGGTGCCGCACGGTTGGGCCGTCGATATTCCTGCCATGCTGATGGCCTCGCAAGGGCAGAAAATGGCAGCGATGTTCCATAATCAGGGCAACCCGGTTTTTGATTATGTCTGGAACACGGTGCGCCGTCGCTTTGGTGGTCGTCTGCATGCGAGAAATGATGGTATTAAACCATTCATCCAGTCGGTACGTCAGGGTTACTGGGGATATTATTTACCCGATCAGGATCATGGCCCAGAACACAGCGAATTTGTTGATTTCTTTGCCACCTATAAAGCGACGTTGCCCGCGATTGGTCGTTTGATGAAAGTGTGCCGTGCGCGCGTTGTACCGCTGTTTCCGATTTATGATGGCAAGACGCATCGTCTGACGATTCAGGTGCGCCCACCGATGGATGATCTGTTAGAGGCGGATGATCATACGATTGCGCGGCGGATGAATGAAGAAGTCGAGATTTTTGTTGGTCCGCGACCAGAACAATACACCTGGATATTAAAATTGCTGAAAACTCGCAAACCGGGCGAAATCCAACCGTATAAGCGCAAAGATCTTTATCCCATCAAATAAAAAATGCCTCTCGCGAGGAGAGGCCTTCGACTGATGATAAGTTCAAGTTTGCTTCAGAAGATTCGAAATCTGTTGAATTATCATTGAACTGTAGGCCGGATGAGGCGTTTTCGCCGCATCCGGCAACGTACTTACTCTACCGTTAAAATACGCGTGGTATTAGTAGAACCCACGGTACTCATCACGTCGCCCTGGGTGACAATCACCAGGTCACCAGACATCAAGTAACCTTTATCGCGCAGCAGATTAACCGCTTCGCTGGCAGCCGCTACGCCGTCATTAGCGCTATCAAAGTGCACCGGCGTAACGCCGCGATAGAGAGCAGTCAGGTTCAGCGTACGTTCATGGCGTGACATGGCGAAAATTGGCAGACCAGAGCTGATACGGGAGGTCATCAGCGCGGTACGACCCGATTCGGTCATGGTGATGATCGCCGTAACGCCTTTCAGGTGGTTAGCCGCGTACATTGCTGACATGGCAATAGCTTCTTCCACATTGTCGAACTGAACGTCCAGACGGTGTTTAGAAACGTTGATGCTCGGGATTTTTTCCGCCCCCAGGCAAACGCGCGCCATGGCTGCAACAGTTTCTGACGGGTATTGACCAGCAGCAGTTTCTGCCGACAGCATCACAGCGTCAGTACCATCCAGAACGGCGTTTGCTACGTCCATGACTTCTGCACGCGTCGGCATCGGGTTAGTAATCATTGACTCCATCATCTGGGTCGCAGTGATTACTGCGCGGTTAAGCTGACGCGCACGACGGATCAACGCTTTCTGAATGCCGACCAGTTCCGGATCGCCAATTTCCACACCGAGGTCGCCGCGAGCAACCATTACCACGTCAGAGGCGAGGATGATGTCATCCATTGCCTCCTGGCTGCAAACGGCTTCCGCACGTTCAACCTTGGCAACAATTTTCGCATCACATCCTGCATCGCGTGCCAGGCGACGGGCATAGTTCAGATCTTCGCCGCAGCGTGGGAAGGAGACAGCCAGGTAATCTACGCCAATTAACGCCGCAGTCTTAATGTCTGCTTTGTCTTTTTCGGTCAGCGCTTCAGCCGACAAACCGCCGCCAAGTTTGTTGATACCTTTATTGTTGGAGAGGTGACCACCGACGGTCACTTCGGTGAACACTTTCATGCCCTGGACTTCCAGTACTTTTAACTGGACGCGACCATCGTCCAGCAGCAGGATGTCACCAGGCACAACGTCAGCAGGCAGGCCTTTGTAGTCGATACCGACTTTTTCTTTGTCGCCTTCACCTTTACCCAGGTTGGCGTCGAGCAGGAATTTATCCCCAATATTGAGGAAAACTTTGCCTTCTTTAAAGGTGGATACACGGATTTTGGGCCCCTGGAGGTCACCCAGAATAGCCACATGACGCCCCAGTTTTGCGGCAATCTCACGAACTTTATCCGCGCGCATTTTGTGATCTTCAGGCGAGCCGTGAGAAAAATTCATACGTACAACGTTGGCACCCGCCGCGATAACTTTTTCAAGGTTATTATCGCGATCTGTTGCCGGGCCTAACGTGGTAACGATTTTAGTTCTGCGAAGCCTTCTGGACATGTAATACTCCGTTGACTGAAACAACCAGGTGTTGCTTGAACATGAAATCCGAATGAAATAACGCCGCGATGGCGATAAATTAATCTCATTCGGATGTCGTATAAGATTAGGACAGTGACAATCGTTTTTAGCGATCGTCACTTAAATTAAGTAACTGCTTATCAAAACGCGATTCCTTCAGCGCTTCCTTGACCCGCTTCAAGTTATCTCTGAATTTTGTACCGCGCCGCAAAGTAAATCCTGTCGCCAGCACATCTATCACGGTCAACTGTGCAAGTCGAGAAACCATGGGCATATAAATGTCAGTGTCTTCCGGTACGTCGAGGGTAATTGCCAGCGTTGCTTCCCGGGCGAGCGGGGTACCCGCAGAGGTGAGGGCAATTACCATAGCGTCGTTTTCGCGTGCCAGCTGCGCCAGCTCGACCAGATTTTTTGTTCTTCCAGTATGAGAAATCAGCACCACCACGTCTCCGTCGCTACAATTCATACAACTCATGCGTTGCAGCACGATATCATCGGAGTACACCACCGGAACATTAAAACGAAAGAACTTATTCATCGCATCGTGGGCAACGGCGGCTGAAGAACCTAATCCGAAAAAGGCGATTTTTTTTGCCTGAGTGAGCAAGTCGACGGCGCGGTTGATGGCAGATTTATCCAGTGAATGACGGACATGATCGAGCGTTGCCATTGCGGACTCAAATATTTTCCCCGTGTATGATTCAACGCTGTCATCTTCATTGACGTTGCGATTAACATAGGGAGTGCCATTCGCCAGACTTTGTGCCAGATGAAGTTTAAAATCAGGAAAGCACCACTCAAGTAAAAGTAGGCGACAACATCATTGACTTCAAAGCCCCGTACAA
>ENA-OPYE01001194-OPYE01001194.1-human-gut-metagenome-genome-assembly--contig:-NODE-1194-length-14937-cov-2.191171_pt1 | contig 14937 bp, 24 predicted proteins | sample MGYA00241063_ERZ501442 | MGnify/ENA primary metagenome ERZ501442 (study PRJEB25962, sample SAMEA1967055) | human gut metagenome | biome: human gut; feature: human-associated habitat; material: faeces... | reverse complement strand
AAGCCGCTCCGGTTCAGCAGGTTGATACAGGTAAGGACCGATCCGTTATTTGCCGGGAACGCATCCGCTCTGATCCGTTTCATCATTTCGTCTCTGTTCATATCACTCACCCTTTCTTTGCTGCTTCTATCATCATTTCCATCATCCGGTCCAGTTTCCGGTCCATCTTGCTGATTTCACGGATAAAGTCATCTTTGGTCAGGTAGTTCTCACGAATTTCTTTAATGTCCTTCCGGCATTCATCAAAGTCCTTCTGGTGGGTATCCCTGGGTGTATAATCCTCACGGATTTTCCGGATATCGTCCTTAAGTTCTTTCGTCTGCTCCTTCAAATCCTCTTTACTGGCAGATTGTTCGCGGCCCTCCCGAATCTCCGTGTCGTGCCGGTCTACCTGGGACATGGTCCGTTTCAAAAAATATGAGACAACCCCGATTCCCAGGGTGATTACTGTCGTTATGACCCATTCATTCATCGCTAACCTCATAATTCAAAAAAATACACCTGCAAACTAGTGCAAGTGTATCTCATCATGAGGCAATATTCAAAAAAAGTACTTAAAAAATTTAGTACAAAATTCCTTTTAAGGATATCTGGCCATCGGCTTTGCCCGTATCTCGCGGGCTTTCTCTATGACTATATTCCGAATCCAGGTTTCTGTCAATCCATATTTCAAGGCAAGCTCACGGTAGTTCTTTCCGTCAAACTCCTCCCGTATAAGTTCGTCCCTCACCGGTTTCTCCAGGCTCTCTATCTTGGGGATATAAATGGGGGTACCGTTATAGTTCCTCACCAGGGCCCGGAACGCCTCTATACCGATGAGTCCGGCAAGGGTACGCTGCTCCTCATCCAGGTCCTCCATCTGTACCCTATCCAACAGGTCCATCCTTACACCCCCTTCCGGCGCTCTTTACATACCCCTTTAATACTTCAATCAGCTTGTTTCCTGAGTCAAAGTCAATCCAGGCAAAAGGTGTCCTGGCAATTGCGTCCGTCCCCAGTTCCTTTTTGATGATGGCGCACAGACGATCTCCCAGTGATACACTCCCAGGCTTTTTATCGTACTTGGCCAGCTCATACATCAAGGCCCATATCTTCTTCTGCTGGCCGCTTGTTACCCCGCCAGGCCTCGATGGATGCTCCCGTTCTCGCCGGGGCCTTGGAGGGGCCTGCCCGCCCTGCAGCTGCGTAAGCCTGGCAATTACAGATTCCGCTTCCCGGTAGCTCAGGGCCTTCACGGACTCTTTCCCGGTTATGGTGGCCACCAGCGCATGCAGCTCGTCCTCATGGTCATGGCCCACAAGGCTTAATTGATGTCCAATAGCATAAATCCGCTTCATCTGGTATGGGTCAATGCTTCTCATGGCTTTATCTCTCCCCTCCTCTATGGCCTCCTGGCCTGCTGACATTTCCTAACTTTTTTCTTCCGCTCCTACCGTCACCTTGAGGCTCTCATCCACAATCACGGCCGCGTTGATGATATCAACCGCTTCCTGGGGTGTCCCGCTCCATTCGGCTGCCTTCAGCACCTGGAGCATCCACTCCCAGTTGACCACCTCTGACACCAGATAGGCCCAGTCGCTGGCTTCCTTTGCGTCCATCCCGGCTGACTTCATCAGGCTTTCCGTGTCCTTCTCATACTTTCCTTTCAGCTTCTTACGCAGCGTCCGCTGCAGCTTCTCATCCTTCGTGATGGCCTGGATGGTATCATCCAGTGTCCCTTCCGTATAGGCGCCAAGATAGGCGATGGTGAACAGGCGCTTGGCCGGAGCTGCAAGGGAATAGCTGGTCTTTTCCGTTACAAAGTCCGGGTAAACGGTATTTAAAAGCCGTTTGACCATCGCCATGGAAACTGGCTTGACCGTTTCACTGTTTCCCACCACCACCCGGGCATTACTGCTGCCCCAGTATTCCACGGTCTTTTTCTTGGTGTCCTTTAAGTCATTGACAGCCAGGTTCTCAAACCACGCCTTGATTTCCTCCATCTCCGCCTGGACCCGTTCCTTCTGGGCCGTCAGCTCCACCAGACGGTCCGCCTTGGCTTTGATTTCCATTGTTTTCTCCGTCACTGGAACACCTCCGCAATCTTTCCGGCACAGGTCCGGCAGACTTCCATCCCGCATACGGCAGCCACATCCTCCACTGTCCCGCAGAACCGGCAGGCTGGGACATGCTTCACGATATGGATTCCGGCAGCATCGGCTGTCACATCCACTGGGACCCCCGGAAGGATTCCTGTTTCCTGGCGGAGTATACGTGGAATAGTGATACCGCCGCCTTTGGTAACTTTTTTACTCATCTGCATGGAATTTCTCCTTTCCCACTCTGCATTGATCAGGGCTTGTGACCTGCACCGGCTATAGGCCGGTGGCTGCATTAGGAAGGGGCGGATGCCCCTTAGCGGTTCCTTTTTCCATACCGCCACTTATTACTGTATTTCTGTACCTGACAGACCAGGGTGAATACCGCTTCAATCCGCTGTTCCTGCTTCATCTGGTCACTGTCCAGCGTATAGATAAAAAGTTTACTGCCATTATCCCTTATGTATACGGTCTCCTCCGTGTGCAGGAGCAGCATGTTGCCGGTGTATACTTCCCCATACCAGCGCAGCTTCCCGCTGCTGTCAATCACACGGGGTTCAAAGTAAAACTCATCCCTTAGTGCCTTCATCCTTTCTCACCCCCATCCAGGCCGTCTGGAGCAGGAAACCAAGCAGGTTCCATATCCGGTCCCGGATCTTCTGCAGGCCTCCTGGCCAATCTCCTCCGAATAGTTTCTTGGGTCCACGCAGGCACTGGATTCCACCAGCTCAAACCCATTTTTCAAGATGCACCGGACCACGGCCGTGCGCTCCCCCAGCTTCATGACCTCTACCTGGTCAATGAACGCCTCCACCATTCCGGGTCCGATGCTCACGCCGGATGGGAGCTGCGGGTTATCATCCACTTCCAGATAGGAGTGGTCAAACATCCCCTTGGGGCTCCAGCTGACATATCCATCCGGGTACTGTATCAGGTATCCTTCATCTTCCGGGTTTTCATCCGCCGGGATTTCCCACCCACGGTATCTGTTATACGCGCCTCTTGTCATTGGACGCGCCTGGACCAGCTTGGTTCCTATGTATTTCTTCATATGTTTTTCCTCCAATTTCAGACTATTTTTAAGAAATATGCAACTATATTCAACCTCAGATATATCACGGCCGCGAAAATGATCATGGCAAGTAAGCAGGAAATAACTTTTAACTTCATAAACGGCCTCCCTTCCTTCGCAGTATATCAGTTTAGCGGAATAACTGGGCAACAGCTTCTCGCCCCGATATACGCTTTCCTACCACAGTAAGTCCATCCACAGCATACCCGCCACTGTATCCTTCCAGCATGACGCACTCTGTCCCGCAAATATCAAAATGCTGGCTTCTGACTGTAAAAACCTTCCCCTGGTTCTTTTCTGCTACAACATATTTTTCATTCATAATTACAGAATCACCTATATTCATATAGCTCTCACTTTCCTCCGGCTCTACCGGAAATTCTAATATCCCAGATACCGGCCGCATGTCCCAAGGGGGCATACCGGATTCAGGTATTTCCTTCCCACTGCGCATACACACAAGCTGATGCTCTCACCCCTGCTGTCTTCTATTACTCGCCTGTGGCGACAGGACAGGCATCGTTTTCCCATTTCTGTGGGCCTATGCTCCTTTTCCATTCCCGCCTCCTTCTACTCTCGGCTTGTATGTCCGCTTCCCGTCCAGGTACTGTTCCTCCGTTTTCTGACGGCCCACCAGTTGATTCATCCGTTTAAGGATTGCTCTCGCTGGCTGTTCCCGGAAGAATTCCACTACCTGCTCATTCCGTTTCATGATGTCCTTCTGTTCCCTGCGAAGCTTCCGGCTCCTGGAGAGCTTCGTTGCCACACGGCTCCGTTCCTTGCTGGTGGCCGCAAACTCCATCTCATGCAGCAGGTCCTGCAGACGCCTGTCCTCAAGGGCTACCGCTTCACTAGCTGTCCGGTACTGCTCCTCACATTCCTTCACCCAGGCCAGGAACTCCTCCAGCCTTACGGAATGGTTCTCCTGACTCTTCAACTTAACCTCCCTCCTTTTATACTTTCTTCTTCCTTTTGTTTCCTCACTCTGCATTTGTCAGGGCTTGTGACCTACACCATCAGGTGGCTGCATTAAGGAGGGGCCTAGACCCCTTTTTACTAATGAGTTATTCCCAGTGTGAAGGTATCAGGCATCCGTCCTGGCGGCCTTCTTTATATCCCTTCAGCCACACCTGATCCGCATCCAGACGCGTTCTGGTCTGAAATCCAATCATCCAGCCGCTCAGACCCGCCAGAACGATCAAACCCAGAACGCTAATGAATCCCCATATTCCAAGCTTGCCCCTCATCACTAAAACTGTTAGTACTGCCGCCATGCTGCTCCCGATCATAAGTCCTCTTACCATCATTATCACTTTTTCATTCAAACGCTTCATGCCTGTTCCCCTCCTATATAAACCTGATTCCCATGGTACCGGCCACCCGCTCAAGTCCAGCCATTGATACATCCTCATCATTTACCGCGTTACGGAACACATTGACCATTCCACGGATTCCCCACTTGCTTCGGCTGATGCTGTGCAGGTAGTCAATCTCTTTCGTCATCCTACGTTCTTCCAATGCGGGAAGCAGTTTGACCACATCTTCCCTTTTGATGTCTGTAGTCCGGTACCGGCCATGGAGCCGGGTCCGGTTAAACTGCTGGGAAAAGATGGCTTCCTGTCTGCCCAGCATCTTATTGTATACTTCTACGTTACCGATCAGGACGATGCCGATTCCCGGCTTCCCCGTAAGAGGATCTTCATCCACCCAGCCCCTTATCTCTTCCAGAGCCATGAATTTTAGGTTCTGGGCCTCATCAATGATGATGATTTTATCCGTCTCCTTCAGCTTGTCCTGGATTGCAAGGGACAAATCTTCCGTCCGCTGGTTCTCCGGCAGTTTCAACGCCCTCCCGATCATCTTCAACAGGCTTCTTAACGTCCCAGTGCTGGGGGCCGCCTTCAGGTATACCGTGGTGGATGGGTTGTCCTGAAGAAACTTGGCAGCTGCCTTGGTTTTCCCGATTCCGGCGTCTCCGTCAATAACCACAATCCCCTTCTCAAGCTGACAGTAGCGGATCAACTTGTAGGCCGCTTCCGATATGGATGTAGGGATGTATCCCTGCAGGTTGGCTCGGAAGGGCTCCGCCTTCCGGCTGTTCTGGCCCTGTTCTTCCTTGATCCGGAAGAATTCTTCCAGCTTTTTCTCGACCTCCCCAATATCGCCCTTGTCATAGACGCTTCGGCGGTACTGGCTGAGTACTGCCGCGCTAATCCCCAGGATCGGTGCTGCTTTTGCCTGGCTTAGGCCCTCGGCCTCCAGGTAATCTTCCAGCTTCTTCTGTAATTTTACGTTATACTCTTTACTCATTGCATTTACCTCCCTGTCTGTCCCTTATCTCTGTTTTTCCTGTTCATGTCTGATTTCCGCATTCCGGATCATTCGGTCCAGATTGATACCTCCAACCACCTTCTTAAATGCTGGTTCCTCGTCTGCCCTCTGAACCTCTATCACCTTGGGGTTGGCCTTGCCCTGGTAATTCTCTTTATTGTATTGTGCTTCCTTCAGCACCAGTTCCATGGCTGTTACCTTGTCACAATCTGCCAGGACAGCATGTTCAATATATTCCTTAGCAACCTTTTCCAGCCTCCGGGTTTTTGCCATAGCTGCTTTGACATCTTCTCTGCTGGCATTATAGGAAAGAACTGCTTCATTATCCGCTGGTACCGTCATAATGTAACGGTCCTCCAGGTCATAAATCCGTACTTCGCTTAGATTATCCGGGTCATATCTGAAATACACCTTCTTGCCAAGCATTAGATGGACAAAATCATCGTTCCAGTAATCAATTCGCCCTCCGGCAATATCCAGGTGTACCCCTCGCCTGCCTACGGTCTGTGCACGGCTGCTGCGCATAAGCATGAGATTCAGGGCTTCTGCCGTGGCTGTGCGTTTTTTAATCAGATGTTCGTTAAATACATCCATTTTGAGTTTTCCATGGTCTGCCGGGACTGCCCCATGATAGGGCTGAAGGTTGAAATAATAGTCAATCACTGCCTCGACATATTCCTGAAACTCATCATCTGAATAGATTCTATCCTTCTTTAAAACGCCTTTTAAACGTTCTGGCTTTTCAACCACACTGCCTCCCGTATAAGTATCAAACAGCCTTGACAGGGAATCCTTGACATCGCGGAACCGGCGCTCAATAATCTTGGCCTTTGCGTTCCGGACGATGGCATTCGTCATGTTGATTCCAAGCCGCTTGAACACGCCAGGCGGTTCAAACCGCTCCTCGCCATTTTTAGGCTTCTTTCTGCGGTGCCCCAGCCCTCCGATATCAAAGGTCAGGAACTCCCGGCCATTATCTACGTAAATGTTATCTGGAATACCGTAGTTCAGGATTCCTTTCCGGAGGGCAATCAGTGTAGCCTCTGAACTGGGATTGTATGTAATATGGTATCCGGTAAATATGCCGCTTCTGGCATCCAGGAAGGCCGTCAGATAAGGCCGGTGGAGTTTTCCGCTCTTATCCCTTACCATCACGTCAAATGTATGGTTATCCGCAATCCACCACTCATTGCTGGCAATGTCCTCGTAAATCCTACGAATGTGTGGAGCACAGCGATCATTATATGCCTTATGGCCCTCACGTCCCAATACCTTCACGCCCTCCGGAACCTCATTATTCAGTCTCCGATAAAAAGCAGAATAGCTTGGAATATCCGCGTACAGCTCCGGCTGATTTTCACGAATCCACATCTTTGCATACTCCAGACATTTCTGGATTGGGTGCTGGCTCTCGTCCAGGTAATAATAGAGAAACGTCTGCCAAACGGTTTCGTTAATAGCGCTGCTCCCCTTCCTCCATTTTCCACGCTTGTCAATCAACCCGCTCAGATCATCCTCCCGGACAGATTTCCACTTCCGATAAAGGATATCGAGGGAAATGTTCCGGTCTGGGTATTCCAGGCTGCACCAGGCGATAAATTTCTGATCCACCTCCGCCTTTGAACCGCTCGGGGCCATGCAGCGGTATTCCTGCCACTTCCGAATCAGCCCTATCCAGAAATCCATTTCCTTCCGTTCCGCTTCTGAATATCGGTCAGGTTGCTCCTGCTCTGGTTCCTGATCCGCCGGGACGGCTCCCTCAGCCATCTGCTCCTTCTGCATTTGATACCAACGCTGCTGAAGCTCCTCTGGAAGAGCCTCCAGGGGGATCTGATAGATCTTGCGGTTCCTGGAATTGACGGTTTCTATGGCTTGGAGTTTGCCTTCCTGCAAAATCCGTTTTACATACTGATAACTGCATCCTTTAACTTCCGCCACCTGCTTTGCGGTAAGCATCTGTGCCATGTCCTTATCACCACCTTTTAGCCTGTCATCTTCAGATACAGGAGGCCATCCCTGCATGACGGGGAATCTTCCCCGTTTCGACTATTCCTTTTTTTCTTACAGCATGGTATGATTAAAGAAAAAGGGAGGTATCTGATTATGCACATTTCTGCACTTCAAGCTGCCGAGCGCTTGAGTCAGCCACAGACTGCCAGCGAAGCAGAAAAATTGATGACACAAAAATTTCTTGACCGTTGTCGCCTCATGGAAACACTTCCTCGGTACACATCCAATCTTGCTGGTAACCTTGCCTTTGATTATGCGAACCCAATCATGGATCTGGCAGACATTTTAAAATATTCTGATTTTCCAGACGATCAGGAATTTTATGAAAAGCTCTTTTCCTTTTCGGATCCTCGTGTTTTAGTTGGGTTTAGATCCTGCATTTCACAGTCTATCTCTTATCTAAAACGGCAAGGAAATCAGTTATATGAAGTCCCGGAAGATGATTATGCGTTCTTCCGCGAATACATTTTTATAGCATTTATCTAAACATCTCACCAAGGCGGGGTTTAGCTAATTCATATTCTTCCAGTAAATCCCGCCTGTTTTGATTCAGCCAATTCCCGGTATACTCTATGCAATCTGTCATGCTGTACTGTTCGGTACTCAGATAGTAGTAGAGAAACGTCTTGATTATTATCTGAGCGCCTTCTGGTGAAATACCTACATGCTCTAATTGTTTGCAATAAGTCATTTTCGTCCTTAACACCTCCTCAAATAGCTTTTAAAAATTCCTTAAAATTCTCCTCGTCCCCATCCAGCTTCCGGATAATCGGGATTATGTACTTATTTCCGGTACTCCGGCCATGGATGGCATCGCTGATCCGGGCCTGCGGGATCTCCATCTGCCTGGCCAGCTCTGCCATGCTGATCTCCTGGCTCACGACCTGTAGCCTGACCCAGCGCCGGAACTCAGCCGTATTGGTAATTTTTTCTTTCACTTTCTATCAACCTCCTTTTCCGGTATTGTAGCAATTTTCAGAGCCTCTTTGGCCGTTTTGTTACATCCTAACGATTTTCGTTATAAAATATCGTATACAGTTAGAATTTAACGTGATATAATATTTTGTAAGGTTCTTACAATTAGTATAAATTCGGTTTTCCTAAAAGTCAAGATATATTATTAGTTTTTCCGAATTTTTTATGGAGTGTATTATGGAAATCAATGAGAGGATTTTTTATTTATTAGAAAAACAGAAACGTACTGCAAAAGAACTTGGTGATTATATTGGCGTAAGGCCCAGTAGCATAAGCGCTTGGAAAACCGAAGGAAGCTACCCGTCATCAAAATATGTGATTAGGATTTCCGAATTTTTTGATGTGTCCATAGAATACCTATTTACAGGCAAAAATAGTGATACACTACATTTGAGCAAACAAGAAAATGAACTGCTCGAAACATACCATCAACTGGATTCGCGTGGGCAACACAGTGTTCATATGGCTATTTATAAAGAATTGGATAGAATGAAAGAAGATAACAGACACACTAAAATCGGTTAAAATTTCCAACAATAAAATCATACCATTTGACTTTCACAAATATACATGATACACTTTTTATACATTTACCACCATGCCAGATCGCCCTCTGGCAAATTGTAAGAGGGAGCCGTAAATTACGACTCCCTCTTACAATTTTTAGTTCCCATTAAAGGTTCCCATTTGGTTGCCATTAAGGTTGCCATTAAAGTTCCCATTCTGCCCCTTTAGAAAAGCATTTTTAAAAGGTAATTTTTCAAAACGTTTAAATCGTTGAAAACAACGAAAAATCAATACTTTTAACTACTTTTAATCTATCCTTTTAAAAGGTTGTTAAACGTTTTTTGAAAGGTAATTATCAAGTCTTTTTCCCATCCATTTTTCCTACCCCAAAAGCCTATTTTAGCCCTTTTCTTTTTTCAGGTTGCCATTAAGTTCCCATTAAAAATTTCAGTCAAATTCCAATCCTTTAAGCCTAAAAAATCCCCATTTCATGGGCTTTCTGACCATGTAAGGGGATTTAAGGAGTTATAAGGGTTCGAGGTTGCCTTAATTTGTATTCTATATGAAAAATTACAGTCACTTCTCAAATCTACCATTTCATTCCCTCCTTAATGGTTATATGGTATTAATAAGCAATATTTATGCCATTTTTCTTCTTTGGTATGGAAAAATACGAAAAAACAGCTATATTCAGAGATATTTTTACTAATATCTGCAAAATATAGCTGTTTTTTGGGTTTTCTGATTCAATAATTAATGTATGGGTGGAAATATATTCTAGTTTATGTCAGTTTTTTCCATTTAGCGTTTTCTGTTATGTGTCGCAGATTATATCAAAAGCGTCGCACAGCAACACATAAGACGCTTTCTGCGACACGAGATACGACTTTGTATGCGACACGATTTACAGAATTTATACAGAATTTTATGTGGCATAATATACGGCACTATTTACAGCATTATATACGGCACACTATCTATAGCATTATATGCGGCACACTATCTACAGCCTTATATGCGGCACACTATCTACGGCATTATATACGGCACACTATATACAGCATTTTATACAGCACACTATATACAGCACACCATCTACAGCATTATATACAGCACACCATCTACGGCATTATATACGACACACTATCTACAGCATTATATACGACACACTATATACAGCATTATATACAGCATTACCACTGGTACAACATTCACTATGCCTTTCTATACTGTGCGTGCCGCATAAAACCATGGACCGTCACTCCATTCCGAATTTTTTGATATACCTCCAAATCGTACTTCTGTGTATTCCAAGAATCCGGGCTGCTTCTGTTTTATTGCCTCCGGCCTGCTCAATAGCCTGGGCCAAACACGCTTCAGTTATTTCCCTGCTTATATTCTCCTGGCCCGGTTCCTCCTGATTTCTGTTTACGCGGCCTTTAGTTGCTTTGTAATTCCCTGTTCCATTACTTCCCAGAAAGCCGCTGCTATTTCCCCTCTGCTCCATTTCGCAAGGCGGTTCATAGTTTTGAATCACATAGCCGGCAGCTTCCCCTGATATGACAGAGGAATCGCATATGATACGCACCTTCTCCATAAAATGCCTCAGCTGGCGGGCATTTCCCGGCCATCCGTAAGAGGTAAGCACCTTCTCTGCCGCAGGGGTAAGGCAGCATTTTCCTCCGCTTTCCCTGAGAAACAGATTGGCCAGATCAGGAATATCCTCAACCCGTTCCCTGAGCGGCGGTATCTTTAGGGTCAGCACATTAAGACGGTAAAATAAGTCCTCCCTGAATTTGTGCTCACCTACCAGCTCCATCAGGTTTTTATTGGTCGCTGCAAATATCCTGATATTCACTGGAAAGACCCGGTCGCCGCCCAGTCGCATGACCTTACGCTCCTGCAAAACACGCAGCAGCCTGCTCTGAAGGGACATTGGCATTTCCCCTATCTCATCGAGGAAAATGGTCCCATTGTGAGCCAGCTCAAAGAGCCCCATCTTTCCGCTGCGCCTGGCGCCGGTAAAGGCACCGTCATCATATCCAAAAAGCTCACTCTCCAGAATTCCCTCGGGAAGAGCCGCACAGTTTACAGCAACAAAAGGACCGTTTCTGCGGCTGCTGGGATTGTGCCTGCTCTGGGCAAACATCTCCTTACCGGAACCCGTCTCACCCAGCAAAAGTACAGTCAGGTCCGTATGGGCGTACCTCTTTGCATGCTGGATGCACTGATTCATCTGCTGGCTGCTTCCGCATATATCCTTAAATGAATAGGTGGCCTGAAATCCCTTGATGCCTTTATCCCTGATTTTATGTTCCCCTCTGGTGATGGTTCCCGCATCATTGAAGGTGATAACCGCACCCAATATCTCTCCATTTTTATATGTTAAGGGAATCATATCATAAAGAATATCAGCCCCATTAATGGAACCTGTCTCCTGTATGATTTCCTCTCCTGTTGCCAATACATCATGGACTGCCTCAAAGGCGGGCAGCACCTCTGTTATGGGTGTATCATAAACCAGCCCGCCTGGATTTGGCAGGTAAGGCTTGGCAACACGGTTCATCCAGGTAATATTTCCTTTTATGTCAACTGCTACATACTTTTCATTGGTGGTATTGAGAATGGTCTTAAGCTCCTCTGCCTTTCTGGTAGCAGCCTTGACCGTGGCAATCAGCTTTTCTGCTTCCTGACACGCATAGGACAATGACTTGTCCGTCAGCTCAATGCGGACTGCGGGCAGTCCCAATTCCCTGGCATAATGTGTCTGGAGAAGCCCGCCCACAATCACATCTATTCCTTCATTTTTAAGCTTCTGGATCTGATGGTACGTATCATTTTCATCCACGGCAAATATCTGCCGTATACTTACATTCAAAATGGGATTTAAACACTCCAGACCGCTGAGAAGGTTGTTATAACCAATGACCCCGATATTCCTTCCATAGCGGCTGGCCTCAATCAGGGTATCTGCCATATCCTCAAAGGGGATGGGGATCTCCACCACCGGCAGGTCCACTACCTTGCGTATCCGCAGCGCTGTGGCCCCCCGGCCCAATATAACGCTGACCCCGCGCCTGAGCATCTCCGGAACCAGTTCCGGATCCCATACCGTGACAATTACATCCTTATCCAATTTTTTGAATATTTTCTGTGCCTGCCCCACGAAGTCTTCGCTAAAAGCGGCGTACCAAATCTGGCTCATGGAAAGTCCTCCCATTCTTCACCACATGATTATATCAATCTAAACCGTCTATATCCATATCTCTGATTCGTTTTACCACATCCAAATCCGCCGGAAGCCACTCTACATCATCGAACTGTTCCCGATTCATCCAACGGGCTGATTTGTGCTCTTTCAGTTGAATTTTCCCCTCTGCAATCGAACATAAGTAGCAATGCATCATCAGATGGAACTGGGGATAATTACATTCAACTGTCATCAAAAATTGTTCCACGATAGCGTCAATACCTAGTTCCTCTTTTAACTCTCGCAGCAATGCCGCCTGGGGAGACTCCCCTTCTTCAATTTTCCCACCAGGGAATTCCCAACCACCTTCAAACTCTCCATAACCTCTTTGGGTGCCTAAAAATGTTCCATCCTTATGCAGAACCGCGGCTGCCACTTCAATCTTCTTCATCCTAATGACCCCAGCTTTGTAGAATTATATTAATCAAATGAGCCTTTGCTTAAAATCTTGTTCACACCATCATTATATTTTAATAGCAAATGTGTTCTATGCCATGTCAAGAAGTCCCTATCTGGCTCAAACTCTTTACGAACATTAAGTCTCTTCCCTTCATAAGGTCTAAGGCTTTCATACAAAGCCGCATCCGTTTTCGCACTGTCAGATACGATTAACTTTAAATCATCTGTAAAGCTAATAAAACCTTTATCAAATGCCTTATCTATAAGCGGAGATAGACAGATTCCATTTCTTGGATTGAGCCGATTATCTTTGTCCTCTGACCATGGAACAATATGGGATGCTACTAATAACTCCTTTGTTTTAATGCCAGTTACAGCACATTGAAACCCATACTCCAGCTTAACTTGATTTGCAAAAACTTTTTGTGCCGCTCCTCTTGTTTTAGAACTGCCTTCTTGATCCTCTACTCTATAATTTCCTCCCTCCTGCCGTTGATAAAACTTGACTTCCTCATCCATTCCACTGGATATTTCTTTTGATTCTTGGAGTACCCCAGGTTTAAAACTTAATAGATGAATAAAGTCATTCTTGGTGATTTTATTCATACCATATTGATTAAAAAAATGCTCCCAGTTCTTCCCACGGTTACGAAATTCCCACTTAAAATCTTCCAGTTCTTCCTGTAACAAGGGCTCATCAAAAATAAATGCTTTTGATATAATTCCTTTCACCCTCTTACCTTCTATGGACTGGATTTTACTAATTTTTCCAGCTCCAAAGAAATAAAATTGTCCCTTTATCTCAGATGCTTTCTGCTGTCTGCGATAGATGAATAAGTCTCCATCGTTTACCTGATTATAATGGTCAATGTCCCAACAATACGCTACAAAATCAACATCTCCATACACACTCCCCTTACCCTTTGTATCAAGTATGAAAAAATTGGTACCCTGCGTCTCTAATTCATCTCTGTATAATTCTAAGTTTTTATTCATATTGCACCCTCCCCATAGAATCTCCTTTATTTATTCAAATGTCTCAAAAAATTCAGCCACAGAACAGTCCAATGCCACTATAATCTTTTCAAGACTCATAATTGATAAATTCCGTTTTCCATTTTCTACAGATGCAATATAGGTCCGGTCCAAACCTGCCTTAAACGCCAAAGACTCTTGACTTAATAATAGTTCTTTTCTTAATTGGCGTATCCTGTTTCCAACTTTTATTCTTATATCACCGGAAAACTCCATCTCCCTCACCTCTTACAGGTAAGCGTAACGAAATGTGACTTATTTAGCAACGGACTATAAGTCACATATATCTTTACTGCATAAATATTTTATACCGCACGAAATGAAACATTGTTAACTATAAGATCCCCTGCCGCGTTCACATCAACACATTCTTGCGTCAATCCCTTCTTGCATTTATTCCCTGCAATTACAGCTGTCCAAAAGAAAAAATGCATGACACACCCTCAGGCCCATCATGCATTTTATATTTCAACTATACATTTCTTCCCATCTCATATGCCTGCTTCATAGCCGGCGTACCCTTAATTTCTCCTGCCTGCCAGGCACCTGTTCCATAAATGATTCCCTTTTCCCTGGCTCCTGTCAGACAATCCTGCGTAAATCCCCGGAATCCTTCAATGGTGCGATCCATCATTTTCTGTTCTGTATCCGCAGCAGCCACTATGAAATAGAAATCCTTATTCTGAATTTCAGTATATCTGGGAACTGTGCGGTCAATCAATGTCTTCATCTGTGCATCCATGGTGTAAAAATACACCGGTGTAGCCAGTACAATGACATCTGCATCCACCATTTTATCCAGTATCTCTGCCATCTCATCCTTTTGAACACACTTATGGGTGGTGTTACAGACACCGCATCCGATACAATATCCAATCTTTCTACTGGCCAGAAAAATCTTCTCCGCCTGATTTCCGGATTCCTGTACCCCACGGATAAACTCATCGCAGAGTGTATCGGAATTTCCGCCTTTCCTTGGGCTTGCTGATATGACTAATACATGTTTACTCATATGTAAATCTCCTCTCATTTTGTTATCTCCCATCATCCTATCATCTGGAGTTAGCTTCAAGTCAAGAAGTTTTTATTACTGCAAACGTATTACTGCAAAAATTTTCCTGCTATCATGGACACAGTACATCGCAGATTTCCAATAATTTACAAACAATCTCCCTATTCGTACTCTGATTGGTTTGGCTGGCCCTATTTCCCTCCTGTTCCTGGTCATCCGGATTCTCCCCACATACATCTACACCTATTATACTGCGGCAGGATGCCGC
>ENA-OPYE01001191-OPYE01001191.1-human-gut-metagenome-genome-assembly--contig:-NODE-1191-length-14987-cov-2.630123_pt1 | contig 14987 bp, 10 predicted proteins | sample MGYA00241063_ERZ501442 | MGnify/ENA primary metagenome ERZ501442 (study PRJEB25962, sample SAMEA1967055) | human gut metagenome | biome: human gut; feature: human-associated habitat; material: faeces... | reverse complement strand
CGACGTTCCAACTTCTCATCCGCCGATATTTCAAGCGGTAACGACTCTCCATCCGCATTAATCAAAATAGAAGTCTTCACATGATCCTTTATTTTACTCCGGTTTAATGCAACCTTTACGGCACTGGACTTTCCCTGTTCCGTCTCTCCCTTCATGGGAGTAATGGAAGTGATCCAATCTACATCCAGTCCCGTAATATTCCAACTTACACCTCCACTGTTACCGATATTCTTCACATCGAATGTCAAGACTGACTCATCCGTACCAAAATCCAGTTTTGAAGGAATGATTTCGATTTTCGATGTTTTCCTTTCCACTTCTGCCGTAATCTTCAATGACACGGACTCCTTATCGGCATTTATAATAATTGTCAGTTCTTTATTCTCTGTCAGTTTCTCACGCAACAAAGAGACTTGTACGGCACAACTTTTACCGGCTTCCAACGCTCCGCTTGCAGGATTTACTTCCAGCCAATCCACTTTATCCAAACCGGATATATTCCAGTTGAATTTTGCAGTACCTTTATTGAATATATCAAAAGAAAGAGACGTATTGGTCTTGCCAAAATTCAGCGTGGATACCCCTAACTCTATTTTTGCATCTTTCTTCACAGGGGTCAACGTAATATCTCCCATCGCATTTTTGCCGGTAACGACACTGACACTTTTGGTATTAGTGACATAATCTACCTTTCTTGCTTCAACCTGATACTGTCCCGGTTCCAAATTCAGGAATTCATAAGTTCCATCATCACCGGTCGTCCGTGAAATACCTCCGGGAGTCAACGTCACAGTTGCTCCATGCAGAACTTCACCACTCTGCGTATCCGTCACTTTACCATATATAGAGCCTGTCAAGTCTTCCTCATCCTTTGCACAGGATATCACAAGAAGTAACACTAATAAATACAGGCATTTATTCTTAAAAACTTTCATAATTCACTTAGATTTATTGGTTTAAAAATGAAAAGTCAATGCTAATCCATTGCATTCGGTACCCGTCACCGGAGTCATCGACAGATACTTCTGTCCCGATTGTATGCGTCCACGCTTCGCACCGTTAGCAATGGCAGCATCCACCAGATTATAGATATAAAGGGCAACCGCCGCACCAATACATACGTTGCGGCCTGTCTCCCAATTATCCGCCTTGGAGTTGTAGGTCTTCGCATGCGCAAGTTGTTCCCTCATCTTTTTTACATAAGAAGCACGGGTATTCTCGCAAAGCACGATAGCTGCCGCCAAAGCCGCTTCACCTCCCAGAATGGAAAGTCCTTTTGCCGTACTGCCTTTATACAACTGTCCCACACCGGGAATTAAAGAATACGCCAGCCCACGAATCCCATACTTCTTTGTGAAAGTGACTTCTTGAAAACGTACCTTATCCGCATTATTAGCCACTTCAAACAATACCCAGCAATTGTATATGCCACTTTTGTCTTTTTCCCAATAAATATCAATCTGCGTAAAGGCTGTTTTAAAATTATCAAAATCAAGGTTATACGTATAGTTATGCTCGATATTTTCCGTATAAACATGATCCCGGCTTTCCGCCTTTATTTTCTCAATAGCTGTCCCCTTCACAGACACTCCATGCATACTTGCCAAATCTCCAACCAGAGTCAACACTGCGCTTTCGCAAGCATCAGACAGAGTTCTGCCCTCTCCATGGGCAACCTTGAAGTAATAGCTGTTATCATGATTTTTAGGAAAAACTCCATTCTTCCAACGCGGTGCAATTTTATCCGACTTATCGGGACGGGCCGCTTGCATACTTATGCCATACAAACAGAGCAACAGGAATACGAATATAGTTTTCATGTTATTACTCTGTTATTTGTGTTATCTTGTCATTGATGAAATCTGAAATTTGTGTTGCATACTCCTGTCTGAGTTTAGATTCCTCCAAAGCAGCATTCAAAGCTTTTTTTCTGATATCTAAAGCTTTATCTTCATTCACCAAGAAAATGATCTGGTATTCTTTAGCCCCATTCATATCCTTATATACACTATAACTTTCCGTTAAGGTTCCTTTGTTTATTAAAGTACCAAGCGCCCTTTCATAAGCACCATAAAAACGATCCAGTTCACCGGTCTCCGAATCCGCCGTAGCAACATCGGAAGTAGTACGCCCTTTGACATAGGAACTTGCTAAATTCGCATACGTCACAATCGCATTGTTATAGGCCGCCTGACGACAAACATTGGTACGCATACACCCTGATGATGTACCCACCAATTGCGTATAATTGCCATTCTGCAATTTGTCATAATGTTGTAGCAAAATAACCTCAAAGGATCTCGAAGTCGCATCCAGTTTCCAACCGTCTTTTTTGTACTCTTTCAACTTAGTTTTGTACTCTTTTTTTAGTTCTTTCTCTAATTGCTTCCACTCTGAGGCATTACACACAACAATACAATTGTCCAAACTACCACCCAAGGTTTCATTGTAAGTTTCATAATTTTTTTTTTAATTTTAAAGCAGCAACATTGTCACTGTTTCATGTTTGTTACTTAATTTATCAATCTCTCATAAACAAAAAAAATCTTTTCACGTTATGTAATTAAACGGAAAGAGACGAATCAACTGCATTCTATTGGCTTAACTGATACTGATATGAGTGTTTTTGTTTCTTTGCAAAGATAAGCATGTATTAACATTGGTTATATCCACTATATTTGCTACATTTGCCCGATAAAATAAGAGTATTCCCCTAATTTTTACGACCATGGAGACTGACTTGAAGAAAATAGTAGGACAACGGCTGCAATTGCTCCGTATGGAAAAGAATCTGACACAGGAACAAATGGGCGAAAAGCTCAACTTGTCGACCAGTGCATACTGCAAAATTGAATATGGGGAAACTGACTTGACTTTGACACGGTTAAATAAAATTGCAGAAGTAATGAATATGTCGGCTATTGATTTATTCAGAAAAATAGACGGGAACTCATATTTCAACAATTCAAGTACCATTGGAACCAGCATCGGAATTGCCAGAGACTGTAGTACTATCAAAATAGAAGCATCGGAAGATCTTCGTGAGTTGATAAAGGCCAACAGTAAAATGATAGATATGCTGTGCAAAAGAATAGAAATGTTAGAAAATAAAATCCAGTAAGCAATCCGATTGCTTCTTTATTCCCACTTTGCTCTATTCTTTTATTTAATCTCACTTTCTTTCATCCTTCATTATCCCCCTGTTTATCGGCATTCAGGCTGAAACTACCGGCTGAAAGACAGGGAAATGCTTTCAGGCTTATCATTGAGGACACTCCTCACCTTTCACCCCTCAGCACTTCTGCATGAGGCAGCAAATAAGTAATATTACAGGTGACCGACTGAAAGTCGTTCGAGTGAACAACTTTAGTCGGTCAATCGAACAACTCCAGTTGTTCACTTGAACAACTCCAGTCGGTCATCAGTAAACAAGCACGCGAAGATCGCAAAGAAAGGGAGATTTGCCCGTAGATACTCCTCGAAACTATCTTAATCATATATATGCGAAGCGGTAACTCCTTCTAACTCTTGATTCGCATAAGTCACTAAAAGCAGTTCAGTTTCTATATTTTTAGCGCGAAATAGAGTAATTTATAACAGAATGTAGTAACTTTGTGATCAAAGCAAACTTCAAAGACTATATGGAACAGATACAGAGACTTTATCCGATAGGTATACAGACCTTTTCCGAAATAAGGACAAAGAGATATTTGTATATCGACAAAACGGCATACGTCTACCACATGACGCATTCCGCATCAAAATACATGTTCCTGACTCGTCCGAGACGTTTCGGCAAGTCATTGCTCGTCTCCACCCTGCACAGTTATTTTGAAGGGAAGAAAGAGTTGTTTGAGAACCTTGCGATTGAAAAACTGGAGAAAGAATGGACGGCATACCCGGTGCTACACTTCGATATGAGTACGGCAAAGCATGCGGACAGGAACCAGCTTGTCAGCGAATTGGAAAGAAAACTTCTGGGATATGAAAAGATATATGGCCGCGGAGAAGGTGACATAGAAATCAACCAACGCTTGCAAGGCTTGATAGAACGGGCTTACACCCAGACCGGGCAACAGGTGATTGTTCTCATTGATGAGTATGATGCACCGCTTCTCGACGTGGTTCACGAAGAAAAGAATATGCCTGTGCTGCGAAACGTTATGCGAAACTTTTACAGCCCCCTAAAAGCATGCGACCCCTATTTGCGCTACGTGTTCCTGACCGGCATCACAAAATTCTCTCAGCTAAGCATCTTCAGCGAACTGAACAATATCGAAAATATCAGCATGGACGAGCCCTATGCGGCCATTTGCGGCATTACGGAAGAAGAACTGCTGACGCAGATGTCGGGTGATTTGAATAGGATGGCGGAAAGAATGAAGACGAGCCGCGACGAGGTCATCGCACTGCTGAAGGATAATTATGACGGTTATCATTTCACCTGGCCTTCTCCGGATATTTATAATCCTTTCAGCCTGCTCACCGCCATGGCCAAAGGCAAAATCGGCTCCTACTGGTTTGGCAGCGGCACCCCTACCTACCTGATAGAAATGCTAAACAAGTTCCATGTAAAGCCCCAGCAGATTGGAGGACGGAAAGTATTGGCCGAATCGTTCGACGCCCCTACCGAGCGGATGACCGACATCAATCCATTGCTCTATCAAAGTGGTTATGTAACGATAAAAAATCAGGATTCATTCACCGGTCTTTATACGCTCGATATCCCTAACAAAGAAGTCCGCATAGGATTGATGAAGAGCTTATTGTCCGGCTATTTAAACCAATATACCGCCGAAGGCTTCACTACAGTGGCACTTCTTTTTAAAGCAATTACCGAAGAAAGAATAGACGACGCCTTGCGCTTGTTGCAGACATTCCTCTCCACCATTCCGCAATGCGACAATACCGACTACGAAGGTCATTACCAGTCATTGCTCTACACCATTTTCAGTCTGCTGGGAATGTATGTAGATGTGGAAGTACGTACTCCCGACGGTCGTGTGGACATGGTGATGCGCACTCCATCCATACTCTACGTCATAGAACTGAAACTGAATAAAACAGCGGACATCGCCATGCAGCAAATTGACCTGAAAAACTATCCGGAACGCTTTGCCTTATGCGGACTACCGATAGTGAAAGTGGCAATAAACTTCGACAGCAAACGACATACGTTGGAAGACTGGATTATATCGTAGCCTGAATAACTCCTTTAACTCCTACCATGAATAATGTAGGGGAGACGCTTACGATGGCTGAAAGCTGAAAATGTCCCTTCAGAACACTCTTTCAGCTGAAAGGCCGGTAAACAAGGAGGTTGCGGAAGCTGAAGGCACTGAAACTGTTTAAGAACACCGAAAAAACGACAACTTAAATCACACTCAAAAAAAGAACGTGGGCAGTGTTACTTGAGAGATTCTCAAGACAATTACACATATTCTATCCCTTCGACCTGAAAAATTCGCAAATAATACGTATGTTTGCGCCAAATAGGTCAATGAACATGAAAATACACAGAAATCTAATGCTTGTATGCCTGCTCCTCATGGCATCAATCTCTTATGCTCAATCCGAAACCATCGTTGTAGGAAAAAAAGCGGACGGAACGGACTTAAAAGCACAGTGCTACACTTTTCCGCAGCGGGTGGAAACTTTCTCCATGAGTGATAAAGGCGATTATCTCTGCGTCAGTTTCAGGGAAACCACTAAAAGCGGTAAGTATCTGAAGAATAAAGGAGAAATAGGTTTCTATGACACAAAGAGCAGTCAGCTCCTATGGAAACAGCCGATTGACTTCAGCAAATCACGGATAACTTGTCTTTCGGAAGGGGTCTTGATAACTGAAATCGGCAGCAAGATATCATTGCTCAGTAGAGAAACAGGAGCGAAGAGATGGGAAGCCAGTTTATTTCCGGTATATGTGGACGATTCATTGGGATTGGTCTTAGGTTATAACTCCCCTACCTCCAACAAACTCCGCGCTGTCAACTTGAAATTCGGTAACGATCTGTGGGAAAACAAAATACCTCATCAATACGGTTGGAACGAAGTTCTTGATCTGGAACAAAATAAACGCCTGATTGTAGCGGATGCGTTGCATAAACTGGATTTCATGACCGGAGAGTTACTGACCTATCCGGGAAAACCGGGAGCTCATGATACAAAAGCGGCATTGTTGCAAGGATTAGCCGCTGTAGCAGTCGGAGTAGCCGGTGGCGTAGCAACCGGTGGTGCCTATTATTACAGCTATGTTCCCATTGCCAATAATACAATCACGGGGTTGACCTCCAATATACTGTCTCAGGATTCACTTTATTACTGGGCAGACCGTCAACACATCTCCTGTATGGACACGGCTTTCAACGTAATGTGGCAAACAGAGTTTCCTGATGTGAAAGCTTCCTGCTCTAAACTTTTCGTGCAAGATGATAAGTTATTCATGCTGAATTACGGCTACGGATTACGCGAAGGAGCAAGCCGCAAGAAATATGGGCGCCCATTTATAGCCTGTTATAACTTGCTAAACGGAGAAGAAATCTTCTTCAACCAACTAAGCGTAAAGAAAGATATGATTGAAGATGCCCTGCGAACTGATGACGCACTCTACATGCTGTTTGATGACGGAATGGCTTATCAGGAGCTGACGGATTCCATCGTAAATATTGTACCTTGGGATACCAAGCAATACGGTAAGCTGGAAGCGATGTTGCCCGGTACACTCTATGCAGCCAACAAAGATACAACCGCTTTCAAGTCGCTCGCTTTCGATGGAGAACATTGCCTGGTATATAATGATCAAGGAGTTATCTATGAAGTAGACAAGGATTTGAACATCAGGAATACCTATGAACGGGAGCGGATTTACAGCCCCAGTATCCAACTAAAAGATTATTTATGTATCGGCAATCGTGGAGACTATTGGTTCATTCACGAAATGGGAATGCCTGTAGCCCATCTTGATACGGAGTTCAAAAAAGGGCGGGTGATTGGTAATAAGCTGCTGCTACTTAACAATGAAAACCAATTCCTGTTTATCGATCTGGATGAAGCGATAGAATAATCACTTGAAATCAAGTGCTAACTGCCCGTCACCCAATAGATTGAATGTCATGCGGTGATAAGGCGTAGTTCCACGTTCGGAGATGGCCGCACGATGTTTCTTCGTGGGATATCCTTTGTTATGGTCCCAATCATAATATGGAAATTCTTCGTGAAGGCGGTTCATATAATCATCACGATAGGTTTTGGCAAGCACAGAAGCTGCTGCAATAGAAAGGTATTTACCGTCGCCTTTAATCACCGTGGTATGCGGAAGATCCTGATATTTCTTGAAGCGGTTGCCATCTATAAGCAGATGCTGCGGACGCATCTTTAATTGATCTACGGCACGATGCATGGCAAGGAAAGAAGCGTTCAGGATGTTAATCTTATCAATCTCTTCGGGAGATACAATGCCAACCGCCCATGCCAGTGCTTCTTTCTCAATCACTTCACGCAAAGCATAGCGCTGATGTTCCGTCAACTGTTTGGAATCATTCAGTAGTTCGTTCTTGAAATCTTTGGGAAGGATCACGGCAGCAGCCTATACAGCTCCTGCCAAACAACCACGTCCGGCCTCATCGCAACCGGCTTCAATCAGATCTTTATTCAAATAAGGCAATAGCATACAGCATTAATTTAGAGGCACAAAGATAAATCTTTTTGAAAGCAAACCTGACTTTTAAAGGAAAATAATTACATTTGCAGAAACAACAAATATACTATGAAGCAAGTACTGTATCTAATATTTGCAGTTTCCCTATTAACCACGATCCCCTTACAGGCTCAAGACAGCAAACAAGCCCAGACCTTATTAGAACAAGCTCAAAAAGCCCTGTTCAGCAATCCCAAGCAGGCATCATACTATGCAGCTCAGGCAGCTGCCTTATTTCCCGAAGACGAACCCAATGAAACCCGTGCACAAGCTATGATACTCTATTGCCAAGCAGAACAACTGCTGGGCAACTTCGATTTGAGTATCAAGAATTTATATGATACACAGAGATATATCAATCCCGCAAACAAACGGCAAACAGCTCAGCTTTATTCACTCATGGGACGTGTATATAGTAAGTTGGGCGATTATAACAAAGGGATAGAACTAAACGATAAGGCAACCTCTATTTTCAAGTCTTTAGGAGATTCAGCTTCAGTGGCCGGATGTTATAATGAGCGTGGAGTCATGCATTATCTGCTTGATGAATTTCTGGTAGCAGAAAGATTTCTTCAACGGGCCTTGACTATCAATCGTGCCCAAAGGAACTTAAAAGAGATTGCTACCAATCTGAACAATCTATGTCTATATCAAGGAGATACGGAAAAGAAACTGTCCTTCATTCAGGAAGCCATAGCCATCAACAAGAATCTGGATGCACAATGGTCATTGGGAGAGAACTACAACAATATGGGCAAGCAATATTACTTCGGCGAGCAATACTCCAAAGCTTTGGAAGCTCTGCAGAAAGCCTATGAATATGCCCATAATATCGGCGCCAAGGAATTGATTTGTGATTATTATGAATATTCGTCCTGGGTATATGCCGCCATAGGTGATTATGACCAGGCCTATAAACGGCTCAGTCAAATGTATGCCTTGAGCAAAGAGTTGCAAAGTAGCAACAAGTTGCGCAACATTGAACAAGAAATCTCTTATAAAAGATATCAGGATCAGAAATATGCTACCGAAATGCAGGAGCAAACTTATAAGATAGAACTACTAAAGCGCAATCTATGGCTTTTGGGCAGTATACTTGTTCTTGGTTTAGCCTTCAGTATATTCTTATATAAATGGTATAAACGCAGAAAAGGTCTTCAACTAATAGAAGCCCGATATCAACTGGAACTGTCACAACGGGAAATATCCGAATTGAAACTGCACCAACAGGAATTGGAACTGCAAAATGTACAGAGTGCCTTAGACAACAGTCAACAAGAAGTAACCAGCTTTGCCGTATTTCTTAGAAGCCGTAACGAGTTGCTGGGCAAAATACGTGAGATGATTAAGGAAGGGTATAGAATGGACAATCAAGCACTGGTTCCCCACTTAAAGAAGGTAAATGCTTTTATCAGCCAATACCAAAGCGGAGATAAGACCAATAATACATTGCTGCTGAATATTGAAGAAAAGAATAAAGAATTCATTGAAAAGCTTACAAAGGAACACCCCAACTTGACACAAGGAGAAAAATATCTGGCAACAATGCTGCGTGTCAATCTTTCAACGAAAGAAATCTCAATGATTAGCGGGAATAGTCCTAAAACAATTAATATGAATCGCTATAGATTACGTAAGGCTTTGAACTTACCAACAGAAAAAGACCTGGTGGAATACTTGCAAAACTTCTAAAGTTACCATTACAGCAGATGCTATGTTTGTAGATATAGCAGCACAAGATTTATCACTGTATTTCAGTCATTTACAAATATTATTGTAGATTAAAAACTCATAGATTTCACCCTCTTTGTAGACATTTTACAGATCATTCTTCATAGGAATACTCCAAATTATATCTCTTTCTTTGCCATGTGAGAAACAAATGTTATTAACCTTAAAAACTATCACACATGGGTAAAATTAAAAAGTATTCCTTAATACAAAGAGCCGCTTTGTTGGCCTTGCTCTTTGTATGTTTGGTACCGCTAAGTTCTTTAGCACAAACCATCCAATTAACCGGTACAGTAACCGACACCAAAGGAGAAACTCTCATTGGCGCCAGTGTTTTGGAAAAAGGTACAACCAATGGTTGCATTACCGACATCGACGGTAATTTTGCACTGACTGTTGCTACTAATGCGACAATGGTAATCTCTTATGTGGGCTATGTCGCTCAAGAGATTCCTCTGAACGGACAAAAAGTATTGAAAGTAACTCTAAAAGATGATACTGAAATGCTGGATGAAGTAGTAGTAATCGGTTATGGTACAATGAAGAAAAGTGATATGACCGGAGCTATTTCTTCAGTTGACACAGAAGAATTGACCAAGCGTGCTACAACCAATCCCGCCGAAGCGTTGCAGGGAAAAATTGCCGGCGTAAATATTATGAAGGCCGGTGGTAATGCGGGTGCAGGTATTTCTGTCAAGATTCGTGGTGTAAAATCTTTCGGCAGCAATGAGCCACTTTATATTATCGATGGTTTCCCCGGAGATATTGATAATGTTAATCCGCAGGATATCCAGTCTATGGAGGTACTAAAGGATGGTGCCGCTGCTGCTATCTATGGTTCGGTAGCTGCCAATGGAGTAATCATCATCACTACTAAGAATGGCAAGAAAGGTGAAACACATATTGATTTCAATACATACTTGAGCATGACTACTGTAGCCAACAAACTGGAAATGACCAATGCAGAACAGTATAAGAATACGATCAAAACCATGTTCGAAAATGCAGGCAAACCGGTTCCCGCCTATTGTACCAGCGATACGGGCATAAACACAGACTGGCAGGATCTGATGCTTCGCAACGGTTTATCCCAAAACTATATGTTCAGTGTGCGCGGTGGCAGCGAAACGGCACAATATTCCGTATCCTATAACCATGCTGACGACAAGGGTATCTTTCTGGGCAATAACTTCCGCCAGGACAATGCCCGCATGAAAATGCACATGAGCAAATACATCTTCGACATTGATGCCAACTTGAGCTTCCGCTATACCAAGAGCAAACAGCCACAGTACAGTTTGCGTGAGATGTACGGTCTTTCTCCGTTGCTTCCCGTTTATGACGAGAATGAGAAATACGGCTTTGCCTTGACGCAATCGCTCGGATTGCCAAACAACAATAACGTGATGGCCGACCACGTCTACAACGAAGCCGCTACCAAGAAGTTCTATACCAATGCCAACGTATCACTGGGTGTGAAGCTCGCTCCCTGGTTGAACTTTAAAACCAGCTATGCCTACCGTGGCTTGCACTACCGTTACGTGGAGCACAATCCGGATTACATATCTAATGCACAAGGTCCCCACAACTACCCCGAGCACTACGAAGGAACTTATTATTGGGAAGAGCAAACCATTGACAACGTGCTGACTTTCAATAAAGATTTCGACAAGCACAGTTTGAATGTAATGGCCGGTTCTTCTATCACTTCCACCAAATATACCGACAATGGCGTAGGTGTAACCGGTAAGTCTACCAAATACTACATTGATGCCAACGGCAACCTGGCCACCAAGGACGAGGCAGCAGGTTTCCTCGACCCGAGTTTTGATACAGTGGATGCAGGTATCGGAGGAACGTTCTACGGTGACGGCGAAAAATACAAATATAACCGCGCCTCTTTCTTCGGACGCGTGAACTATAACTACGACAACCGTTACCTCATCCAGGCCACCATGCGCTACGACGGTTCTTCCAAATTCGGTGTGAACAACCGCTGGGGTTGTTTCCCTTCTGTAGCTGTAGGCTGGAGAATCAGTGAAGAAGCCTTCTATCCGAAAGATTTCTTCATCAATAGCCTGAAGTTCCGTGCCAGCTGGGGACGCCTCGGCAACGAGAACGCTTTGGGATATTATGACTTCCAGGCCTTGATTCTGTCTCGCAACAATCGTTACGGCGGCTACATACAAGGTGGCAACGCCTGGCCGGGGTCTGCTTCATGGACTATGGAAAACCGCGGTCTGAAATGGGAAACTACCGACACCAAAAACATCGGTTTCGACTTTGGCATGCTCAGCAACAAACTGACAGGTAGCATCAACTACTACATCAACCAGACGGAAGATTTGCTGATTACCAAGCGCCTCTCTCCCTCTGCCGGCTACCAGAATCCTATTCTGAACGTGGGTAAGATTCGCAACAACGGTGTGGAACTGGAAGTGAACTGGACCGACAAAATCAAGGACTTTGAATACAACGTGGGCTTCAACTTCTCCACAACCAAGAATAAAGTAGTGGAACTGGCAGACAAAGGACAAGCACTGCCCGCCACCGGTCTGCTGTACGATACCGACCATATCCCGGCATACGCCAAAGAAGGCAAACCTATCAGCGGATTCTATCTATATCGTACAGATGGGATTTTCCAAAGCGATGCGGAAGCTGAAGCTTGGAATGCCGAACACGGAACTATTGTCATCGTCAACGGCAAAGAAGAATGGGTAGGCATACAGCCCAACGCCAAGGCCGGAGATATACGTTTTAAAGATCTGGATAACAATGGTGTTCTTGATGAAGATGACAAAGAATACTGCGGAACAGGTATCCCTAAATTCGAAACTAACCTCAATTTCTCCGCTTCTTACAAAGGTTTCGACCTCTCTTTCAGTTTGAGTGGTGTATTCGGACATAAGATTTACAACGGTAACCGCTACTTCTATGAATCCATGAATGCTCCCCTCAATATGCTGAGCACCGTAGCCAACGCCTGGACACCGGAAAACACACATACCGACATTCCACGTGCCGTGAACGGCGACCCCAACGGTAACTCCCGCGAAAGCGAACGCTTTCTGGAGAATGGTAGTTTCGTCCGCTTGCGCCAGGCTCAAATCGGATATACACTGCCCGTATCTCTGCTGAAGAAAGTGAAAATAGAAAAGCTCCGCTTCTATATCAGCGGTGACAATCTGTTCACCATTACCGGTTACTCCGGCGTAGACCCGGAATTCTCAACCAGCAGCCCACTGAACTCCGGTGTAGACAGATACATCTATCCGTTTACCCGCTCCTACACCGTGGGTGCACAGCTTACATTCTAATGTTTAACTTAAATATAAAAGAAACGATATGAAAAAAGTTCTATATATAGCAAGTATGTGTCTCGCAATGGCTTTTACGTCTTGCGATGACTTCCTGACTGTTTCTTCTCCCGACAAGCTGACTACCGGTAACTTTTGGAGAGACCAAAAAGATGCAGAAGCCACCTTGGCTTCGGCATACGCCCAACTCTACCACGGCGACAGCTATGCCACCAGTGAAGTGCGCTGGCCGGTGGAAGCTTACCGCACCGACCTTTATGATGTAGGAAACGATGCCAACAATTACCAAACTTGGACAGACATCTACAACTTCACCTATACCAACGGAAATACACAGTTCTCTTATTACTACCAAGACCTTTACCGAGGTATCAACTTCACCAACCAGGTATTGGAGTACGCGCCCAAAATCCCAGCAGAAAACATCACCGAAGCCAAACGCGGAGAGATTATTGCCGAGGCTCATTTTCTGAGAGGTTACTTCCACATGATGCTGTTGCTGAACTGGGAGAAGATTATCCTGCGCGACATCTACATTTCAGATGCAGCCGACCTGAACAAGCCATTGAGCGACCGGGTGGCTTGCTGGGAACTGGTAATAAGCGAATTGTCGCAAGCCACTGCATTGCCTGCCACACGCCCCGGCTCGGAACTGGGTCGCGCCACTTCGGGAGCAGCTAATGCCTACCTGGGATTTGCCTACCTGACACGTGCTTATGAAGAACCTGCCAATGAGTCGGCCCACTTAACAGCAGCCCTGAAGGCCCTGAATGAAGTGCAAGGCTACGAACTGGTAGACAGCGACAAGATGCTGCAAATGTTCAACGGCAAGAACAAGAATTGCCCGGAATCGATCTTCGAGTTGCAATATTCTGCCAACACTGACAATGGCGCCAGCTACTACTCATACGTACACTGTTTCATTGCCTGCTCTGAGATTGGCGGTTGGGATGAAATCCTGCCCAGTGCCCGCCTGGTGGAAGAGTACAAGAAAGAAGGCAGAAAGACATCGGACGGGTTGTACGACCAACGTCTTTATAATACGATTTACTTCAAGGATGACTACTTCAACGACGCTGATAACGGCGAACTGATTTTTGGAGAGTTCACTTACGACGAGTGTTTCTGGAGATGGAGACAGAACGAGAATAAGAAGTATGTGGATGCAAACGGCAATATCATTGATATCCCGACAGGAGAAGACACAGACGAATATCTGGAATCTCATGGTGGCGTGAAAGATGTATACGACCGCCCCAACTTCCGCCGCTTCACTCCGGAAACATATGAGGAACTGAGAGACTACTGTCCGTTCAACATTCCTTTGATGCGCTATGCTAACGTTATGTTGATGAAAGCCGAAGTACTGAACAAGCAAGGACATCCCGAGCAAGCCATTCCTCTAATTAACGAAATCAGAGCCAAGCATGGAAAAATGCCTGCTATGAAAGGAACGTCACAAGCCGAAGTACAGGCTCAAATAGAACATGAACGCATCATCGAGTTCCCACTGGAAAGCTACCGCTGGTACGACCTGCGCCGCTGGGGCAAACTGAGCGAGGTGCTGGGCAAACGCGGATTTTCGGAAGGTAAGCACAACTTCTTCCCGATTCCTTTGTGGGAAGTCAACGCAAACTCTGCGTTAAACAACACTACAGAAGGAACTGAAGAATAATCCTCTCTTTAAATATACCAAAATAAGGCGGCGTTTGCCTGCGGCGATGCCGCCTTATTTACCTTTAAATGAATTATCTTTGCCCTCAAAAACGACATAGATATGTTTACAATTATCGGACTGATGCTCACAGGAATGCTGCTGGGCTACCTCTTACGGAAACGGAATTTAAGTAAAATACATAAGGTTATCACAGTGCTGATCTGGGTGCTGCTCTTCATTCTCGGCATTGAAGTGGGAGGAAACGAGCAGATTATCAAAGGACTGCACACCATTGGCCTTGAAGCCGTCATACTCACCATAGGTGGAACTCTGGGAAGTGTAATTGCCGCTTGGGCACTGTGGAGGGCCCTATACAAACGGAAAGGAGGACAAGCATGAAAGGAAGTCTTATCATAGTCGGCTTTTTTGTGCTGGGGACACTTTGCGGAGTCTTTCACCTGATACCTATCGACATCGTAGTAGATAGTAAAGTCAGCTTTTATGCACTTTGCGCACTGATGTTCAGTGTAGGGATAAGTGTAGGCAATGACCCACAAACGTTGAAAAATTTCCGTTCACTCAA
>ENA-OPYE01001183-OPYE01001183.1-human-gut-metagenome-genome-assembly--contig:-NODE-1183-length-15064-cov-3.809781_pt1 | contig 15064 bp, 10 predicted proteins | sample MGYA00241063_ERZ501442 | MGnify/ENA primary metagenome ERZ501442 (study PRJEB25962, sample SAMEA1967055) | human gut metagenome | biome: human gut; feature: human-associated habitat; material: faeces... | reverse complement strand
GGGTACACTTCCCGGATTTCCTCCAGCCGGAGGCAAGAGACTGGTTCGGCAAAAAATATGCCGTTCTGACAGAACAGGGCATTGACGGTTTCTGGAACGACATGAACGAACCGGCAATTTTCTACACCGAAGACCGTCTGGCAGACACTTGTGCCGAGATCGAAAAGCTGACTGCCGGAAACATGGGCATTGACGAATACTTTGCCTTCACCGGAATGGTAGCCGGACTGAACGGCAACATTGGCGACTATGACAAGTTCTATCATAACGTCAACGGTCAGATGGTCAAGCACAGCGAGGTACACAACCTGTACGGCATGAACATGACACGCTCTGCAAATGAGGCACTGCGTGAGATCTGTCCGGACAAGCGTACCCTATTCTTCTCCCGTTCTTCCTATGTGGGTGCGCACCGCTACGGCGGCATCTGGCTGGGTGACAACGCTTCCACATGGGCACAGCTTCTGGCCAATATCCAGATGATGCCCAACGTGCAGCTGTGCGGCTTTCTTTATACCGGTGCCGACCTGTGCGGTTTTTCCTACGATACTACGCCTGATCTGGCTCTGCGCTGGCTGGAGTTCGGCCTGTTCACGCCGCTGATGCGCAACCACGCCACCGACGGCTCCCGGATGCAGGAATACTACCGCTTTGCGGATATGCTGCCTGCCCTGCGGAAGATGCTCCGGCTGCGGTATGCCCTGCTGCCCTACCTTTATAGTACCTTCATGAAGGCGGCATTGGAAAATACCAGTTACTTCCGGCCCTTGGGCTTTGATTTTCCTGCTGACCCGGATGCCCGCGAGGTGCAGGACCAGCTGCTGCTGGGCGAGGGTGTGATGGTAGCGCCTGTCTACACCCAGAACGCCAGTGGACGGCACGTCTACCTGCCGGAAGCAATGAAGCTCTACCGCATCCGCAGTGTGGACGACTACGACACCGAGCTTCTGCCCGCTGGGCACCACTACGTCCGCTGCGCACTGGACGAAGTGCTGCTGTTCATCCGCCCGGGCCATGCGGTGCCGGTGGCAAGACCCGCCAGCTGCACCGCCCAGCTGGACGACACCGCCCTGACCCTGTGGGCCTGCCCGGACGAAAATGGCAGCGCCCGCTGCCGGATGTACACCGATGACGGCGAGACGAGCGATTTTGCCGCACCGGAGCACTGGAAGGTGCTTGAATTGAACTGAAAAGCCGTTTTCCTGTGGCATTGCCGGAAAAAACTGTCTTTTTTCGGCGGTGCCACTTGTATTTTTCTGCGCCGCGCGTTATAATATGCCTTCGGTTCCCTTTATTTACGAAAAATTTACATTTCAGATGCTGTCCTCCTAAGCAGTGTGCAATGCTTCGGAAAACGGCTTCTCCGCGTAAACGATAAAAAGGAGGTACTTTTCTCATGGCTCAGACAAGCCGCTCCGCTGACCTTACCAGCGGCCCGATGCTCCAAAAGATCATCCTGTTCTCCATCCCACTGGCAGCTTCCAGCATTCTGCAGCTGCTGTTCAACGCTGCGGACGTAGTGGTCGTGGGCCGCTTTGCGGGCAGCACCGCACTGGCCGCCGTCGGCTCCAACGGCTCCCTCATCAACCTGCTGGTGAACCTGTTCGTAGGGCTTTCGCTGGGCGCAAACGTGGTGGCGGCCCGCTGCTTTGGCGCAAAAGATGACCGCGGCGTACAGGACACGGTGCAGACCTCGGTGACGCTGGGCCTTGTCAGCGGCGTGCTGCTGGCTGTGGTGGGGTTCTTTGCAGCCCGGGGGCTGCTGGAGCTGATGAGCTGCCCGGAGGATGTGATCGACCTCTCTGCGCTGTACCTTAAAATTTATTTCATCGGGATGCCTATGACCATGCTGTACAACTTCAGCAGTGCGCTGCTGCGCGCCGTGGGCGACACCAAGCGCCCGCTGTACTGTCTGGCAGCAGCCGGCATCATCAACGTGGTGCTGAACCTTGTGTTCGTCATTGGCTTTTCCATGAGCGTGGCAGGCGTGGCGCTGGCTACCATCATCAGTCAGACCGTTTCCGCCTGCATGGTGACGCGGATGCTGATGAAGGAGGAGGGCGCGCTGCATCTGGATCTGCATCATCTGGGCTTCCACATGGGTGCCCTGAAGCAGATCTTGCTTATCGGCCTGCCTGCCGGTCTGCAGAGCACCGTGTTCAGCCTGTCCAACGTGGTCATCCAGTCGGCCATCAACTCCTTCGGCTCCACGGTGGTGGCAGGCAGTTCGGCCTCCGCCAATCTGGAGGGCTTCGTCTATACCGCCATGAACGCCTTTTCGCAGGCTGCCGTCACCTTTACCAGCCAGAACATGGGCGCGCGCAAGTACCAGAACCTGAACCGTGTTGTCCTCAACTGCCTGCTGTGCGCCATCGTGACCGGCGTGGTGCTGGGCGGCGGTGCGGTGCTGGCAGGCACCCAGCTGCTGCACTTCTACTCCTCGGATGCGGCGGTGATCGCTGCCGGATACGAGCGCCTGCGGGTGATCTGCGGCACCTACCTGCTGTGCGGCATCATGGATACGCTGGCCAGCAGCCTGCGCGGCCTTGGCTACAGCGTGCTGCCCATGGTGGTGAGCCTTGTGGGCAGCTGCCTGCTGCGGCTGGTGTGGATCGCCACCATCTTCCAGCTGAACCGCACACCGTTCATGCTGTACATCAGCTACCCCATCAGCTGGGTGCTGACCGCCGCCGTGCATCTGGCCTGCCTGCTAGTGGTGCGGCACAAGATGCGCCAGAGAGGTCAGACACTACAGGCGGCGTAAAGAGAAGCCCTGCGCCCTTGACAATCCCTGAAAAAAGCACTATACTACAAACAGAAAAGGCGCTGTCCGCAATGGTCAGCTCCTTGCCCGTTTAGTCAAGAAAAGATTGACCGCACGAGTTGGTAGCTGGGCGGTCAGTCTTTTTTGCTATCATCGGCTTTGTGCTTGGAAAACATTGTCATGACCTCAACGGCCAGACGGATCACGTCCACGATCAGACCCAACAGTGTGAGAATGAAGGTGAGCAGTGCGAGGGTTTCCAACAGAGTCACCGGATATTCCTCCCTTCGCCTTCAAGGCTCCGGGAAGTTTCATTTTGCAAAAAAGTTCCACTCCCGGAACCTCTGCTTCGTTCTATGTAGAAAGAGCAGCGATAACGGGCAGGAAGCATGACCACCTGCGCTTGCAGATAGCACCTTAACGCCACCCTTATGGGTGGTGTTTTTAGTTTAGCACAGTTTTTTACCTGTTACAACTTCTTTTTATAGTTATCTCGCCAGCAGATAGCGGTCGTGGCCGCCGTACATTTCCCGCCGGGAGACGATGGCAAAACCGGACGCAAGGGCGTTGTGCAGGCTGTACTGGTTCTGCGGGCTGACGGTAGCACCGATATGGGTGATTTTTTTCGGGAAAAGCGGCAGCGCTGCTTCCAGCATGAGCCGTTGCAGGCCGTTGCCGCGAAAGTCTGCGTGGACGATGGCGCTGTCCGCATTGGCCCAGTGCTCCCACTCGGTGCGCGGCACATCCATGAAGGCCGCATAGTTGTGTGCGCTGCGCCCGCAGAAGCGCACGATGAGATACCCGCCAAGGCGGCTGCCCTGCCATGCGCCGATGCACAGGTCATTGCGGACATAGGCCGTGATGTTTTCCAGCGTGTCCGGCACGAACTGCTCCGGGTCCGGCATGGCGGCGCGCACCTCGTTTTGCAAGGCGTACACCGCCGGGGCCTGCTCCGGCGTGCAGCGGCGCAGCTGCATGGACACCGGCGGCTGCACCGGCTGGCCGCAGATCTTGTGCAGAAAAACTTCCATCTTGCGTTTCCCTCCAAAATAAAATCATACTTTTTCGCTGTTTCCAGTATAAATGCCGCTTTTATAAATGTCAATTTATGTTATAATAAAGTATAAAGGGGTCTGCGGCGTATGGCGTGGTCACAAAGGTGCCGTGCGGCGCAGGCTTCAAGTCCCGGCGGGGAGCATCCCCTGCCCGTGAACGGAGGAACCGAACCATGAAGGAATCTGCACTTACCTCTTCCAACCGATTGGGCGGTGCTGTGATCAGCGACCGCATCGTTGCCAGTCTGCTGGAAGAGCTGCGCACCGGGCGCTATGCCCGGGCCGACCGTCTGCCCGCCGAGGTAGATCTTGCCGCTGAGCTGGGCGTGAGCCGCACCGTCATCCGTGATGCTTTGAGCGAGATGGAGCGCGCAGGCTATGTGGAGCGCGTGCGCGGCATTGGCACGGTGGTGAACCGCGCTGTGCTGAGCCTGCAACCCGAACCGTTTCCGAAGCATTATCGGGCAATCGTCTCAAATCAAAACGTCCCAGCGCTTCTTCTTGTGTAATATATTCTGTCGTAATCGGTAAACCACTTTGTATAATTCGGTTGACCTGCTGTTCTATTTGATTTATTTCAGATTCTTCCGGTTCACGTTGGAATCGGAAATCAAGCTTACTCTTTTTTCTTTCTATATGAGCCGATACCGCACGACCACAACCAAAAAGGCGAATCATCGTTTGGTTAAGAATATGCTCCGTCGTGTGCATGGGCGGATATTCTTCTTTATTATGCTCATTTAATTGGGGAATATCTTTCATACCATATATCTTTAAAGTCAAATATTTTTACCTGACCAAGAGATTATTTCCGAATCTAAAATACTATATACATTCGTATCGACATATTCGCCAGAGAACATCAATTCTCCGTCTCGTTCCGTCCCTTCCAACCGAAATCCCAATCGCCGAGGGATAGCATTACTCGAATAATTTTTTACGGCACACCGAATTTGAATGCGATGCATCAAACGTGCTTCCACAGCCCATCGACAGAGTGTCCGAACACTTCGGGTCATTATTCCTTGTCGCTGATATTCGGGCAATAGCCAATAACCGATTTCGGTACGATGATTGACAAAATCGGAATTCACAAACCCGACCAATCCACAAAACTCTCCTCGACATTCTATCACAAAAGTAAAATTTCTTTCTTCCTCCGGGAAAGACAATACTTGCGATAAGAAGTCCATTTCATCTTGTTCCGAAAGATTAGCAATAAAAGGCAACCACGTTTTCAGATAATCCCTATGATCGGCAATGGCTCGATAAATCATAGGGGCATCGTTCAACGTAACCTCCCTTAATCGGATACCTGTCTTTACATCAATGTCGAATTGTAACATTATTTCAATAAAAAATCATATCGGAAAGAAATCAGCACTCTGGTAAATTGTACATTATCATTCAAAGGTATGGACAACTCAGGACGAACCCATAGCTTATGAGCTCGAAAAAGAATGCCCGGAACAATACGATGTTCGACCATACGATACTCCGGAATATTCGTTATATCCAAAACCAATGCTGCCTCTTGGATCACACGACAAGCAGCATGTACCGTATAGCAAGTGTTATATCCCATACCAGAATCGTACATTGGCATAACACCAGCACCGAACTCCACTCGCCCTATCTTCTTATCCAAGCCGATCTTCAATCCGCTATCATAAAAACGCCCAGCGTAATTGGTCCCGAAAAAAGCTTCGGCAGAAAACTTTACGTCCCAAACACCCGTAGAGTAACGGAAAGTTCCGTTCGCTCGGATATATTGCTCGTTCAGATGGCGTATAAATATGGTATTTTCCAATCCCACCGACCAATTCTTTGCCTGAAACCCGATCGACGCATATTTATTATTTCTCACACCCACAAAAATCGACTTGGATTGTAACGAGTCATTTTGCGACCATACACTCAAAAAAGATATTATTCCTATAAACAACAATAAAACTCTCTTTTTCATAATTCCTTCGATAACCTCACATTGAGAATATTATACCCCAAATCATTCAAATGTAACCCATCTAACGAATAGTTCATATTCATTTTATCTTCATAGGCAAAATCGTCATACACATCTAAAAATACACCATAATTCAACGTCTCGACCATTTGAGATAATGCAAAATTCAACTCTTTGATATAATCGTTTATATGCGGGTTATCGATCTCTCGATTTCTAGGTAAAATAGAAATAACGAACACCCGACGTGGAGCCAATCCTTCGATCGTTCTCTTATACTCATCGACAAAATCGGTAATGAACTCTTGCCTCGTAGCATCATTGAAAAGTTTCCCTCCCAAATTGTTCGTTCCTATCAACATCACTACATTTTTGTCTTGATAATTCAGATTCCAAGTAGCAATCTCCTCCAACTTCGCGCCACTCACACCATCGTTTCGTACAATCCATGTGGGAAAAGCATCTTTTACGTCCCACCCGGCGACCAACGAGTCGCCCACGAAACACAATTCACCTTCTTTTTCTTCCGAACATGCACCCAAGCTCAAAATCAAAAGCAACATTATTTTCCCCATTCTACACACCCAATTCAGTCTCATTTTTCTTACTCTTTATTTTTTTGTAAAAATCACTCTTTAAAATTTGGTTTATAAACATATCGGTAAAAATCCGAGCGCCATCGCCATTTAAATGCATGTTATCATAAAACAGCTCCGGTCTATCAAAAAAATACTCCATTTGATTATCATCTATCACCCGAATTCCATTCTCTCGGCACAACTCTGTAATAACCCTTTTCGAATAGGGATTCCCCTCGTGCCTCAATTTACGATAATATGGAGGAAAAACGACCACCAATTCTACATTGTTCGATCGTAGCTGCGTTATAATCGCTTTCAAATATTCTAATTTTACCGAGTAAATAAAATCATCATCAGGTTCGTCTCCATAATTTTCAAAGATAGGCAAATTATTGGGTTTATGTTTCGCTACAAATCCATGATTTGCCATTTCTTCTCTCGGCAAAAAAGATTGTAAGAAAATACGGAACCACACGGTATTATATTTATACAAATTAGATCGAAGAAAAGCAGAACCCTTTCCATCGTTTTGCAAGACCAACGCAGAATCTATAACCGGATTTCTCCCGTAATAAGGATTTAGTAACTCAATTCTACCGATATGATCGTCCGATAAATCATCGGGCTGCAAAGCTAAAATAACTCCCCGTGGTCGATGGTGTTCAAGCAGCCCGTCTATCATACATCTGAAAAATATTATGTTCTGAGCATTACACCCCCCATTAAAAACAGAAATTCCCAAACTATCCATCATGATATCCGGCATAAAACTATTAATCGCGACAGAAGACCCGATAATCACCACATCTTCATTTGCCTGATGAAACAGATACTCTATCTTTGCATAATCTCCCGGAAGCCCATACCTTTTAGAATAAAATGACATGACTTGCCCGAATATAACATCGAAAACAAGTACGATTACAATAATCGACACACATGTTTTCACTAACTTAAATATACTTCGGTTCATAATCGGTCATCTAAAATTGAAAATAGATAAACGCTCCACCATTGAATGAAGCCGTCAATATAATAAACGCAATAAAGAGAGATATAGATATGATTCTCACCCAATAGTTCTTAGAATTTAAAGCGTGAACTTTTATAGACATCTCATCTTTTATCTCTTTCAACATCAAAATACCTATACACATAAATCCTAACAGCAACGAAGGTATTCCTTCCCCCGTAAATAACGGACCTCGGTCGGTAAAAATTTTTGCAATGATACTGAATGCCGAATGAAGATCATTCGCCCTGAAAAAAATCCAAGCAAACATAACCAATACAAAAGTTACCAAACAATTAAAAACCGCATGCAATCTTTTGGATACATTTACCTTCGGGAGCAATCTGTTTTTTTCAATTCCGACAATCTGGTACAGCCCATGCAAACTACCCCACAAAACAAATGTAAGATTCGCTCCATGCCAAATCCCACTCACCAAGAAGGTTACAAACAAATTCCACAAATGTCTGTAATGCCCCACTCTATTCCCTCCCAACGGAATATATAAATAATCTTTGAACCATGTCGACAACGAAATGTGCCAACGCCGCCAAAATTCCTTGATACTTTTCGCAAAATAGGGACGATGAAAATTCTCCATTAAAGTAAAGCCCATCATTTTCGAAGAACCTATGGCAATCAAAGAATACCCGGCAAAATCACAATAAATCTGGAAGGTAAAGAAAAAGGTCGCCAGCAACAAACTGACTCCCGAATGTTCCATATAATTATTGTACACGGCATCGACATAAGTAGAAACTCGGTCTGCTACACACAATTTCATGAAAAAGCCCCATATCATCAGTCTAAGTCCTGCATCAAAATTCTCATACGAAAACTTATGTTTTTCCCTAAACTGAGGAAGCATATTTTTAGCTCGTTCGATAGGACCGGCGACCAACTGCGGGAAAAAAGAAATAAACAGGGCATATACTACAAAATTTTTTTCTGCCTTTATCGTTCCTCTGTACACATCAACCGCATAACCGACAGCTTGAAATATATAAAACGAAATTCCCACCGGCAATAGCACGTTCCATCGAGGTATATCGATTCCTATATTTAGGAGAGAGAAAAAATCGGTAATCAACGAACCCGCAAATTCATAGTACTTATAGAAAAACAAGATACCCAAATTGATAAATATCCCCGAGAATAATGAAATCTTACGCCTTCGACGAGACCGAAAACGGTCCATGCACAAGGCCGAAATATAGGTAATCGATGTACTTGTCAACAGCAACAACGCATATACGGGCTCCCAACACATATAAAAATAGTAACTGGCCAGAAGCAAAAATATCGTACGTCCTTTAATACCCGGCAACAGGTAATAAACCAAGCATACAATCGGAAAAAACAAAATGAATTCTAAGGAATTAAACAGCACAACATTGATTCTTTAATTCGACAAGTAGATTATTCTGCACACAAATGTAATATTATTTTAAAAAGGAACAGATAATTTATTACAAAAATGCAGCTCTCTTAACAGCCTATTAATCAAATCGGAGAAAAAACTTTTCTTGCTTCCCAAAATCGGGCATACAAAAAAGACTGCCTTGCGAATCAAGAACAGTCTTTTTATTTTTCAATGTCAATAACAATAAACGTCATTAAAACAACGACTTACTCTACAATCAATTTGAACGATTTATCGCCAGCGCTCCCAGACACCACAGCCAAATAAATACCCGGTATAAAATTCTGAGTCGAGACACTCGCTTCTCCGTCAACAACTACATCGCATACATTCAAGCCGTCGATAGTATATATCTTCAATCGACCCTGAGCCGCCACGTTCAAAGGCTCCCCCCGTTTCACAGGATTGGGATAAAGTAAGATGACTTCTCTTTCGGTTCCCGTCAAACCGGTAGAAGTACCGTCCATATAAACCTCAAACTCGGTAACGGTTGCCGACTCTCCGTCTATATTTCCGCTTGGAATTTCAATTTTCACATAACGAGCCTTCACCCTATCCACGGTCACCGACTTATTCGTTTTATTCAAATCGCCCGATGAAACAAGAGTCCAAACGCTATTCTCATCTGCACTATTATTTATTTTATTAAGGTCGGGGGTCTCTGTGGCCACATAGATATTATACCCTTCGATTTGATTCGCATCATATACCTTGAATGCATTTACATCATATTCGTCTTCCAAATCGAGAATGCAATAATGCTTATCGGCGGCAGACCTATCGAAATCCCAATGATACTCGGTATTTTCATTCAACCCGTCAAAAATATGCCGGGCATTGGTATAAAACGATTTAGCCCCCGAGGACTTCAAAAACGTTTTACCTACACTCACCAAATTGCCCCTATCCGTTCTTTCTTTCAACTTACCGTAAATATCGAACCCATAGATACGCACGGCATTTTCACCGGTAGGAAGTTCCATCGAAAATTTAACAAACCGGGCTTCCTTAGGCTCGGCCAAACGATGATCCTTTACATTGGCGTTTCCCGCTTCCGCATCATTGCGATTCACCACTTCTTCCCAATCACCGTCGTTTCCCGTCTTACTGACGTAAATACGATAGGAATGAACATTGTTATTTCCCTCTACCGTTTTCGAATCCCGAAAGACAAAACGATCGACCATATACACATCGGCCAACTCAAAGATCACCCAGGGATTGGTACTCTTATTGTCGCACCATTTCACCCCCTTTCCCGGCTCCTCAAAAAGGCAATAAGCCGCTTCGTTATTGCTTACCTGTGCACTGTAAGAGTGTATACGCACTTGCGGTGAATCTATTTCGGGAGAAACCTCTTCAACTCCTATCGGCGACGATGGAGGCATTTCTCCATCGATAGCCCAATCGGACGGTTTATCGCCCATGACAAGCTCCAAAGTCCCGCCATTAACGATTTCTTCATGCTTCAACCAGCACCGACCGAGCTCTTGACCGTTCAGTTTGGCCGATTGAATATAGATATTCTTATCGCTTGCATTAGGAGCCAATACTTCAAACACTTTTCCTCCGTCGAGATTAATTGTCGTCTTCGTAAATACCGGACTTGAAATAAGATATATGTCTTGTCCCGCATTAGGATAAAATCCCATCGCATGGAATATATACCAAGCCGACATCGACCCCGAGTCGTCATTTCCGGGTAACCCCGTAGCAGTCGTATTATATCGCTCTTTCAAAACCCTACGGACAATCTCCGCCGCCTTGTCGGGACGATTCACATAGTTATACAGGCTTGGCACTAAAAATGCCGGCTCATTGCTTATTTGGAATAATCCCATATAGCTGTTTTGGTCGAACCCGTCTTGGACATGCGTAAAATATGTATCCAGCCGCTTCAAGAAAGCCTCTTTACCGCCACATCTCGCAATCAGCCCGTTCACATCGTGAGGCACGTAAAATGACATCTCCCACGGGAATGATTCATATACGATTCCTTCCCAACCATCGCGACGAAAAACATTGTAATCTTTCTCGTTCACCCAGTCGCCACTACCATTTTTCGGCCACAAGAATCCTTTGAATCCAAGACTATTGATGTTGTCGTTCCACAAGTTTTTCCAGTTATTCGACCGTTCGAGATACTTTTCGTAAACATCTTGTTTACCCAATTTCTTTGCTACGGTAGCGATTGCATAATCGCAATAGGCATATTCGAATGTGCGAGTTCCCGATCGCTCGGTCACCGTGGAAATATATCCTTTGGTATTATACTCCTCGACACCGCCACGACCTTCATTTCTCGGGTTCTCCGGTTCTACCTCGGCATTTTTAATCATTGCGGCCAATCCTTTTTCGTAATCAATACCCGGCAAATTTTTTACGATAGCGTCAGCAATCAGTACATCGCTGTTCGAGCCCCCTTGTACACGACCGTTACAATTCCCACTACGGCCGTCCGGCATATATCCCTCGTGCTCATAAATATCTATCATAGACCGTACGATATCGGCCTGACGAGAAGGTTTCAAAAGAGCGAACAACGGGTGTGTAGCTCTGAATGTATCCCAGATGGCATAATAATCGTCGAAATAAGGTTCGGACGATTCCCACAGCGGATTCTCACCCGTGCGGTCGGTAGGTTGTAAAAAGGCATGATACAAAGCCGAATAGAAAATAGTCTTGTCGTTATCGTTCCCCTCGACTTCCACAGTGTTCAACACCTCTTTCCATTGTGCGATTCCTGCATTGCGAATTTCGTCAAAGTCCCAAGACGAAAGTTCCGAAATATTCGCTTTGGCTTTCTCTGTGCTAATAAACGATATTCCTACTTTTACTCTCACTTTTTGACCCTCTGTCGTATGAAACCCGAAATAAGCCCCGGTTTTCTCTGTTCCCGTTGCATCTACCTGCTCGCCCGATTGGACAGACGTCCCTTTCCAAACAGTATACTCATCGGCGGGGGTATCCAACAAAGCGTAGAAATACACCGTATAAGGACCACCTAAATTCCAGCCTCCTTTGACGGTCGAATAACCCTCGATTTCTTTATTCGAAAGAATTTTTACCCCCGAGGCTACCAATTCCTGTGATTCGACATGTAGTGTCAGACAACTTCCTGCATCGATCAATATCTTTGAAGACTCCGATTGAGGGAAAGTATATTCATGAAATCCAGCCTTAGCAGATGCCGTCAGTCTCACTCCCACATTATACTTACTCAAAGAAACTTCATACAAGCCCAATCCGAATCTCTCGTTGGAACGTGCCGACGAATAATCCGAAAGGTTCAAATCTCCGGTTATCGGTTGAAATAAAATATTTCCATACTTGGGACCACCGCCGGTTCCGCTCACATGCAAATGGCTGAAACCTTGTATATTGCCACCCCTTCCCCAACCTGAATTATTGGTTCGGTCTCCACAATCGGCTCCTAATTTCACCATACCGAAAGGCACACATACTCCCGGGAACACATGTCCCTCGCCGTCAGCTCCGATTTCGGGTCTCACATACTCCCAATTCTCTCGGGCAATCACATCTCCTCCGGTACAAACCATCTTCATTGTATTCAAATTGACACGGATTGTATAGACTCCCGTAACAGGCACTTGAAACGCATTATCGAAGCCATCATTGGCGGTAGCCCGCTCATACAAATCGTATTCCTTTCCTGACTCGACGAGCAAATGTCCGGCTATATCTATACGACAAGTAATGGAAGGTTCCCATTTATTCGATACCAAAAATTTGAACCGGCCTTCATCTATACTATAATCCGATAAAGTTCCTGTCCACGTAAAGATACCAGGCTCCTGCTTTTCCATCGGGATAGCGGCATCCGGATCCCAACCTGCCTCCGTAGCATTACCTACCAAATAAAGATTGTCATAAGCGGCAAAAGCCGGACTAAGAAACGATAAGAAAAATACTAAAATGAAAAAAGATAAGTTTTTCATGTTTAAAAATTTTAGGATTAAATATTCATGTCACTTATATGACACGCAAAAAGCCAATAACCCTTAAAAGGCCAAGAATAAAATCTATAATTATGGAATATTAATTTATAATATTAAGATAAGTACCTCATAAACAAGGAGAAAATTCTTCCGATTTTAAAGATTTTTACGACACGCCAAACAGAGCCTTTGAAAAACAAATTTTATTATATTATATTTGCGACTACATACTTATATCACAATGCTTCTCTTTCAATAAATTCATGAAAATAACCGAAAATAATATTATAGAAAGTTTGAAATCTGGAGAAGAACAAGCATTTCGATACATTTACGACAAATACTACGGTTATTTATGTGCCATAGCAAAAGGTTACCTTTCCGATAACGATGCGGCAGAAACTGTTGTAGGAGATGTAATTTACAACATCTGGGAAATACGGAAAAATCTGAATATTCATACTTCGTTACGATCATACCTCATACGTAGTGTAAAAAATAGATCTATCAATTATTTACAGCAAGAGTACATTGCCAAAGAAATTTCTATCAATTCGCTACAAGATTACACCGAGATAGAATCTTTTTACTTTATAGAAGAAGAACACCCTTTGGAAAAAATGCTCGAAACGGAACTTGAAAAAACGATAAAATCTGCTATCCATACACTTCCAGACGAGTGTCGAACGGCTTTTATATTGAGCCGTTATCACGATATGAAATACGAAGAGATAGCATCCCAAATGAATATATCCGTTAATACTGTAAAATATCATATCAAGAATGCCCTATCCAAACTGAGAACAGAATTAAAAGACTACCTTGTCGTACTTTTATTATTTCTATTATCGAATGAACTTTATTGTAACACTATAAAGAAACTATTAGATTTCCTAAATACTTAAAATTATTTAAAACCGCTCATACAGACTACCCCAAAGAAAAAAAACATCTGTCTTTCCTTTGAATATGAAGAGAGCCGACATACATACCGAGCACATAAATAATCTGATTCTTTCATTTTTGAATCGGACAATATCTTCTACCGATTTAAAGGTATTGAAAGAATGGATTGACGAAAATGAAGACAACAAAGCCTATTTTTCGGAAATACAAAAAATTTGGCTGATTTCCAGCATTTACGAAAAGAAAAACTTCGATAAATTAAAAGACCGGGCTTTTCAACAATTCAAAGACCGGATCGCTCAAAAAAACCAAGAACAAGACATTTATATCTCACGTCCAAATTGGAATCGGATTTTTTATATAGCGGCATGTATCATTATTGCATTCTTTGCAGGAATAGGAGTAATGTACTTTACTGGGAATCAAAGACTCTCCGATCAAACACTATCCTATTCGGTAGAATCTCCACGAGGATCGAAATTAAAACTGTCTCTCCCGGACGGAACATCGGTATGGCTCAATGCCGATTCAAAACTATTATATGACAACAACTTCGGTATCAACAACCGCGATGTCACGCTATGCGGAGAGGGATACTTCGAGGTCAGCAAAAACAAAAATCTCCCGTTTCAGGTCGTATCGGACGATATAAAAGTAGAGGTCTTAGGGACAAAATTCAATGTCAAAAATTATCCAGAAGATCCGAATATCAAAGTCGCATTGTTAGAAGGTTCGGTGATGCTATACGATTCTCTTGAAAGCACGATATTAAAACCGAATCAGATAGCACAATACGACAAACAAAACAAAAAAACCACATTAAAGACCATAGCGGCAGAAAATACAAGCGCGTGGATAAACGGTCACCTGTATTTCGACGAGGAAAACATGGAAACCATCGCTTTGGCTTTGGAACGAGCATTCGATGTGAATATTACCATTAAAGACGAGACCCTGAAAAAAATGATATTCTACGGCGACTTCATTATCGAATCGAACAATATCGATGAAATTATGAATATCATGGCTGCCACAAACAAATTTAACTACCACTATAAAATCCGTAAAAACGAAATAGAAATATTTCAATAAACACATTCGATATTTATTGGTGTAATAGACAAATCCAATTTGTCTAATTACCCGTTTCATACCTAAAACCATGCTCAAAACAGTTACTATTTGCCGTTCAGTTTATCCGTTAAGATTCATTTTACTACTCGGTATTCTATTCTCTTTCAATGTTTTTGCTAAGCAAAGCGGAGAAGAATATATCATCGAAAGAGAAAACTGGAAAGCCTTTATTCGTCTTTCGGACGGTACAGTAGACCGATATGAATTTCGGGAACATGGCGTATGGAAAACCATACCCTTTCGCCACGACCGAATGGCCGGACC
>ENA-OPYE01001163-OPYE01001163.1-human-gut-metagenome-genome-assembly--contig:-NODE-1163-length-15255-cov-3.557566_pt1 | contig 15255 bp, 9 predicted proteins | sample MGYA00241063_ERZ501442 | MGnify/ENA primary metagenome ERZ501442 (study PRJEB25962, sample SAMEA1967055) | human gut metagenome | biome: human gut; feature: human-associated habitat; material: faeces... | reverse complement strand
TAGGTCCAATTGGAAGTAGGATGACACCATACACTCCAGCTCTGTCCCTCGGGACTGACTCAAATCTCGGAGAAAAAACTCTCAAAACCGATATTGACTATATTTCAAAAGAAACCGCAATTTCACCTTTGACCTATACTGCCCTTTCGGATACAAAAACTTTGCAACTTTTTTCAAAAGATAAAAACGCACTGAAAAAAGTTAAAGAACATATTGTTCTGTTGAAGAATAATAATAACAACCTTTCCGTGACATCTTTATCCATATTCAATAATTTTAAGGGTAAAAACAACGGCTATTTGAGTATTTGTTATATTAGTTCCGATAAAGAATTAAAAGCAGACATTGTTAAAACAGTAACAGAAAAATGAGAAAATTTTATTAAAAATTGAAAAATAATTCACAAAAAGACTTTATCAAAACTGCGTTATGGTGTATAATAGCAATAAGTATATAGCCTGAGAGCATACATCTGCCTGTTAGGCGGCAGGGCGGTTGCTCTGATTTGTGAAAGGTAATAAATATTTAGGATAGGACGATGATTTATGTCTGTTGAATTTTCTGTTCCGCTGTCGCAAATTGCAGAAGCATTGAACCTCACCGAAGTTTATGTCGCTGAAAATTACAAGGAAACTAACATATCGACTGTTGAAATCAACAGACCGGGACTTGAGCTTACGGGTTATCTTGAATTCTTTGACAACAAGCGAATTCAGGTTCTCGGTAATACAGAGTTCTCATATCTTGGCAGATACGGTCCGGAGGCTCAGAAAATGGTTATTGACTCCATTTTCAGCTTTGGTCCTCCGGCTGTAATAATCTGCCGTGATATTGAACCGTCAAACGCAATTCTTGAAAGTGCAAAGCTGCACAAGGTGTCTATTTTCAGCACCCCACAGAGTACATCGGATCTTACTGCGTCACTTGTACAATATCTTAACAAAGAGCTTGCTCCGAGAATCACCCGTCACGGCGTTCTTGTTGAAGTGTACGGCGAAGGCTGTCTGCTTACGGGCGACAGCGGTGTCGGTAAGAGTGAAACCGCAATTGAGCTTATCAAGCGTGGTCACCGCCTTGTTGCCGATGATGCCGTAGAAATCAGAAGAACTGCCCAGACAACACTCTATGGCCAGTCGCCCGAAAATATCCGTCACTTCATTGAGCTTCGAGGTATCGGAATTATCAATGCCAGAAAACTTTTCGGTATGGGTGCTATCAAGCTGCAGGAAAAGATTGATATGGTAATCAACCTTGAGCAATGGGACAGCGCAAAGGTTTATGACAGAATGGGACTTGACAACGAATATATGAAGATTCTCGGTGTCGAAGTGCCGACTCTTACAATTCCCGTAAAGCCCGGCCGTAACCTTGCCGTAATCATAGAGGTTGCCGCCATGAATAACAGACAGAAGAAAATGGGCTACAATGCCGCAAGAGAACTTCTCAAAAATCTCGGAATGGCTGTTGAGGATCTTCCGCCGTCACCAAAGGTTATTGTTGATACATGGGAATAATTCCGCTTTGTAACGGAATACAGGGAACAGAAATTTCATATTCTAAACTAACAACGGAGGGTAATTGAATGGACACTACCGATATTATATATAACTGTGCTCAAAAGCTTGATTGTGACGCAAGACGATTTGAACCGATGAGCAGACACACTTCATTTAAAATCGGCGGAAAAGCAGATGTTTACATAAAGGTGACAAATCTTTCTCAGCTGATGAAAATTTTAAAGGAATGCGATGTCTGCAAGGAGAAGTATATTCTTCTCGGCAATGGCAGTAATGTTCTGGTTCCGGATGAGGGAATCCACGGCACGGTTCTCCGTCTTGACGGTGATTTCAGGAATATTTCATTAATTGACGATACAACAATCTATTGCGGCGCCGGTGCGGCTTTGGGAAGTCTATGTAAGTTTGCCCAAAAATGCGGACTTTCGGGACTTGAATTTGCATGGGGAATTCCGGGAACAGTCGGCGGTGCTTTGTTTATGAACGCAGGTGCATACGGCGGTGAAATGAAAGATGTTGTATACAGCGTTTCTCACATCACACATAACGGCGATATCGGCAGAACAGAGGCAGAGAATCTTGAGTTTGGCTACAGAACAAGCGTTTACCGCAAAAACGGTTGCATAATCACAGGTGCGGTATTCAAACTTAAAAAAGATGATCCCGAAGAAATTCAGAACAGAATGAACGATTATATGAACCGCCGTTCAACAAAACAGCCGCTTGAATATCCGAGCGCAGGCAGTGTGTTCAAAAGACCCGAGGGTGCATTTGCAGGTGCGCTCATTGAGCAATGCGGACTCAAGGGCAAAACAGTCGGCGGTGCTCAGGTCAGCGAAAAGCACGCAGGATTTATCATCAACAAATCAAAGGCTACGGCTGACGATGTAAAACAGCTTGTGTCGGAAATTCAGAAAACTGTTGAAAATGAAACAGGCTACAAGCTTGAATGTGAACTTATTTTTCTATAAAGCAAAAAAGGTGTATTTTTATGGAATTTGTAATCATTACGGGAATGTCGGGTGCAGGCAAAACAGGCGCCCTGCATGTGCTTGAAGACATCGGTTATTATTGTGTTGACAATCTTCCGTCAAGTCTGTTGTCAACACTCTACCGACTTTGCCTCAAATCTGAAGATGATTCAATGAAGAGGGTTGCGGTTGTTGTCGATGTAAGAGGTAACGAAAAATTTGAGGAAATGTGTTCTCAGATTGAACACTTCAAAATGCATTACGAAAATGTAAAGGTATTGTTCTTTGACGCAATGACGGACAGGCTCGTTGTTCGTTATAAGGAAACAAGAAGAAGACATCCTCTTTCGGATAAACTCAAGGACGGTTCGGTACTGTCTGCCGTTGAGCTTGAAAGGGAGCTTCTTTTGCCTATTAAAAGAACAGCCGATTATAACATTGACACTACATATATGTCAAACAAACAGCTCCGAGAGCGAATTATGTCAATGTTCATGGAAGACACTTCACAAAGCATTACGCTGACATTTATGTCGTTCGGTTTCAAATACGGAATTCCGCTTGAGGCAGATCTCATTATGGATGTGCGTTGTCTGCCTAATCCTTTTTACATTCCCGAACTCAAACATCTTACAGGACTTGACAAAGATGTGCGTGACTATGTTCTTGAAAGTGAAGAAACAACCGAATTTTTAAAGCGACTTTTGAGTATGCTCGATTTTTCCGTACCGCTCTATCTCAAAGAGGGCAAAAGCGAGCTTGTTGTCGGCATAGGTTGTACGGGCGGAAAGCACAGAAGTGTTACAATCGCAATGCAGCTGAACGACCACTTTCGTGAAAAAGGCTATAGGTGTGTTATTCAGCACAGAGATATTGACAGGTAAGGTGCAGAAATGTCATTTTCCTCGGATGTAAAAAAAGAAATTTGTTCGGTTGAACAGTTTGACCGTGAGGCTCTCAAAGCGGAGCTTTACGGAATGCTTTTATTCAGCAGAAATTTTTCTCCGAACAAAATAACCTTCACAACAGAAAGCAATTATGCGGGAAATCGTCTTATATTTCTTTTGCAGAATTTATATATGCCGATAATTGAAAAACAATCGGCTTTGCGAACAAAATCAAGCGACAGCCATCTTTACAAAATAATTGTGGTTGACGGAAACGATTGCAAGCGTATTTTTGAAGATTTCGGTCATACGGACGGTCAGATTACTTTGCGTGTCAACAGGGCAAATCTTTCAAGCGAAGAACTTTCGCAATCGTTTTTGCGCGGAGTTTTTCTTAGCTGCGGTTCGGTATCCGATCCCATGAAAAGCTATCATCTTGAATTCTGTGTTCCGCACAAAAATCTTTCTCAGGATTTGTGCAAGATTCTTTCCGAAATAACCGAATGTACCCTTATTCCAAAAACGGTTGTCCGCAGCGGCAGTTACATTGTCTATTTTAAGGAGAGCGAGCAGATTTGTGACTTGCTTACCTACATAGGCTCACCGATAAGATCAATGGAAATTATGGGTACAAAGGCAATAAAGCAGGTTCGCAACAATGTGAACCGCAGAATTAACGGCGAGGTTGCGAATATCGGAAAAATCGCAACGGCGTCTGCAAAACAGCTCAGTGCAATCGAACATATAAAAAAGACAGTCGGAATCGATTCTTTGCCCGAGGACTTGCGTGAAATCGCATATTTAAGGCTTGAAAATCCCGATATGTCACTTCGTGATTTGGGACAGAATCTCTCAACCCCAATCAGCCGAAGCGGTGCAAATCACCGTATGCAAAGACTGCTTGAATATGCAGGTACAGAGGTAAAAACCAATGGAAAATAAAAATTTGACTTTTGAGCAGGCAAACGAACTGCTTGAAAAAACGGTTTCAAAAATGGAGAGCGGTGAACTTACTCTCGAACAGACAATGGGGGAGTACGCAAAAGCGTGTGAACTCCTTGCTTATTGTATGAAACAGCTTGAACAATGCAAGGGTAAAATTGTTGATATAAACGAGAGAATTTCAAAGCTTTCAAAGGGTGATGACAATGACTAAAGATTATGCAGAAAATATTGAAAACGCTTTAAAGAGCTGTCTGCCGAGTACGGATTGCCGTGAAAAAAAGCTGATTGACGCAATGGCTTACAGCCTTGAGGCAGGCGGAAAGCGTGTCCGCCCATATCTTGTGTTCTCGTTTAACAGCCTTTGCGGCGGAAGTGAAGAGTCTGCAACGGCATTTGCCTGTGCAGTTGAAATGATTCACACATATTCTCTCATTCACGATGATTTGCCGTGTATGGACAACGATGACCTCAGAAGAGGCAAGCCGTCAAACCACAAGGTGTTCGGCGAAGATATCGCATTGCTTGCAGGTGACGCCCTTCTGACGCTTGCCTTCGAAACCCTTACAAACGAAAAGACAGTAAAAATCTGCGGAACTTCTGCGTGTTGCAGAGGTGTTTCCGTACTTTCAAAATACGCAGGTGCGACAGGAATGATAGGCGGTCAGGTGATTGACCTTATGAGCGAAAACACAAACGCTCCGATTGAAGTGCTTCGTGAAATGGACTACAAAAAAACAGCCTGTCTTATCAAAGCGGCTTGTGAACTGGGCTGTATAAGCGCAGGTGCAAACGATAAGCAAATTAAAGCCGCCTCTGAATTTGGCGAATGCATCGGTATTGCGTTCCAAATTCAGGACGATATACTTGATGTAACCTCCTCCGATGAGGAACTCGGCAAGCCCGTTGGCAGTGACGCAGAAAACAGTAAATCAACATATGTTTCACTTCTCGGAATTGAAAAGTGCCGTGAGCTTGTTGATGAACTTACCGAAAAAGCTGTTAACGCACTTCATGGCTTTGACGGTGATACAAAAGAGCTTGAAGAATTTGCTTACAAGCTTGCAAAGAGAAATAAATAATTCTTTGCAAATATTAATTAAACGGATAGGAAATAAATTATGGGTGAGTATGAACTGCTTTCTAAAATTAAATCACCGCATGATGTCAAAAAGCTTAATGACGAGCAGCTTGAAAAGCTGTGTACCGAAATAAGGGAAAAGCTCGTTGAAACCGTGTCTGTAAACGGCGGACATCTTTCACCGAACCTCGGTGTTGTTGAACTTACCGTTGCTCTTGAGCGTAGCTTTAATCTGCCGAAAGACAGCATTGTATGGGATGTCGGACATCAGGCATATACCCACAAGCTGTTGACGGGACGCTACGAGCAGTTTGACACAATCCGCAAAAAAGGCGGAATTTCAGGCTTTCCGAAGCGTGCCGAGAGCCAATACGACGATTTTAACACAGGTCACAGCAGTACATCAATATCAGCCGCATACGGAATTGCAAGAGCAAAACACCTTATGGGGGACCAAAGCTACACCGTTGCCGTGATTGGTGACGGTTCATTTACGGGTGGACTTGCTTTTGAGGGAATGAACAACTCAGGCAGATTCAACAAGAACTTTATTGTTGTTCTCAATGATAACAAAATGTCCATTTCACCGAATGTAGGCGCATTGTCACGCTACCTTACAACGGTAAGAATTCAGCCGTGGTATATGCGAGTCAAGAAAATTACGGAAAAAATTCTTTTACACATTCCGCTTATCGGAAAACCTCTGAAAAGATTTCTTCAGGGAGGAAAGTCTAAACTTAAAAATCTTGTGTACAAAAACACTCTTTTTGATTGCTTCGGTTTTACCTATCTCGGACCTATTGACGGACATAACATTGATGAGCTCGAAAATGCGTTTGAGTGTGCAAAAAAGGTGAATTCTCCCGTTCTTGTTCATGTCGTTACCAAAAAAGGCAAAGGCTATCAGCCTGCCGAGGACAATCCGGGTGGATTTCACGGAATAGGCAGGTTCGATATTGATTCGGGCGAACCGCTTTCAAGTCACAAGGGATTTTCGGCTGAGTTCGGAAAGACTATGTGTGAATTAGCCGAGGACGATAAAAAGATTTGCGCAATTACAGCCGCAATGTCGGGAGGAACGGGACTTACCGAATTTTCAAGGCTTTTTAAGGAAAGATTTTTTGATGTCGGTATTGCTGAAGAACACGCAGTAACTTTTGGATGCGGACTTGCCGCAAAGGGTATGCGACCTGTTTTTGCCGTGTATTCAACATTTCTCCAGAGAGCCTATGACCAGCTTTTGCATGATGCGGCTCTCGGAAAGCTTCACCTCGTAATCGGGGTTGACCGTGCGGGAATTGTTGGTGATGACGGTGAAACTCATCAGGGTGTGTTTGATGTTTCGATACTCAACACCATTCCGAACACAACAATTTTTTCTCCGGCATATTTTGACGGTATGAGAAAATCTCTTTCAACCTCAATTTACATTTGCGACAGCCTCGCTGTTGTGCGTTATCCCCGTGGCGGAGAGCTTTACAAACCCGATGATTTCGGTGAAGAAAATCTTTCTTACGATGTTTACGGAAATCCGAATTGTAAAAATCTTCTCATAACCTACGGAAGACTTTTCTCTTATGCCTGCAAAGCCAAGGAAACCCTTGCAAAACAGGGCGTTGAGATTTGCATATTAAAACTTTGCAGAATTAAACCGATTGACGAAAATGCCGTTGATTTTGCGGCAGATTTCGATAATGTATGGTTTTTTGAAGAGGGCATCAAAAACGGCGGTATTGCGAGAAATTTCTCCGATTTACTCTGTTGCACACAGTTCTGCGGAGATTATCATATAAAGGCTATTAATGACAAATTTGTCAAGCAGATGTCTGTCAGCGAGGCTCTTCATGAACTGAAACTCGATTATGACGGAATGGTGAACACCATTACCAAAAATTTAAAGGAAAAGAATTAGGATGAAAAAAAGACTTGATATTCTTGTATATGAAAAGGGCTTTACCGACAGCCGTGAAAAGGCTAAGGCGATTATAATGTCGGGACAGGTTTATGTTGACAATCAGAAAGCCGACAAGTGCGGAACTTCTTATGATGAAAATGTTAAAATTGAAGTAAGGGGCAACACACAGAAATATGTCAGCCGTGGCGGTTTAAAGCTTGAAAAAGCCATAGACAATTTTGACTTTGATTTAAAAGATAAGATAACAATGGATATCGGTGCGTCAACGGGCGGCTTTACCGACTGTATGCTACAAAACGGTGCAAAAAAGGTGTATTCAATTGATGTCGGTTACGGTCAGCTTGCTTGGAAGCTTCGCAACGATCCCCGTGTTGTCAATCTTGAACGCACCAATATGAGAAAGGTTACAAGGGAGCAGGTTCCCGATGAAATTGACTTTTTCTCGGTTGATGTTTCGTTCATTTCATTAAAGCTGATTCTGCCTGTTGCAAGACAGCTTATGAGCGAAAACGCACAGGCTGTCTGCCTAATCAAACCGCAGTTTGAGGCAGGCAGGGAAAAGGTGGGCAAAAAGGGCGTAGTTCGTGATCCTGCCGTTCATGTTGAGGTTGTCAGAAAAATATTTGATTTTTGCCTTGAAAACGGCTTTGATGTGCTTAATCTCGACTATTCGCCAATCAAAGGTCCCGAAGGTAATATAGAATACCTTATCCATCTTTGCAAAAGTGATGATCCTAAGTCATACACGGATGTAACACCCGAGCAGCTTGTTGAAAATTCACATGCCGCTCTTGATAAAAAATGAGCAGGTGCTTTTATGAAATTTGCATTAGTGGTCAATCTTTCAAAAGAAAGGGCAATTAAATATGCAAAAAAGATTTCTCTTTTTCTTCTTGATAAAAATGCAGAAATTGCTATGATTGAGGAATGCAGTCAGTATTTTAAGGGAATCCACATTCATTATTCAAAAAATATTACGGAGCTTTTTGAATACTGCGATATGGCAATTACAGTAGGCGGTGACGGAACGATTATCCATGCCGCAAAATATGCCGCAAAAGCCGATAAACAGCTTATCGGTGTGAATGTCGGCAGACTCGGTTTTGCCGCAGATGTTGAACCGCACGAATATGAACAGCTTGAACGGCTTATTACGGGTGATTACACAACAGAGGAGAGAATTTTGCTTGATGTTGAGGTCATAAAAGAGGACGGCTCAAAGCACTATCTTGCAGTGAACGATGCCGTTGTCGCAAGAGGTCAGCTTTCAAAAACAATTGATTTGCACCTGACGCTTGACGGTGACGAAATTTCAAAATACAGAGCGGACGGTCTGCTTTTTGCAACTCCGACAGGCTCAACCGCTTATTCATTGTCGGCAGGCGGACCAATCCTCGCACCGAAAATGGAATGTATTCTTATGACTCCCGTTTGTCCCCATTCATTATTTTCCCGTTCCGTACTTTTCAGCGGAGAATCGGAGCTTTCGGTTCATGTGAAAATCCCCGAAGAATGCTGTTGCGTGCTGACAATTGACGGTGAAAAAAATGTTCCTGTTCTTGCAACCGACAGGGTTGTAATCCGCAAATCCGATTTAAAGCTTAAACTTGCGTTACTCCACAACCGCAATTTTTATAAACTGCTCAATGAAAAACTGAAAGAGAGGGATTTTTGATGAAAACAGGGCGACACGCACGAATTCTTGATATTATAGCCGAACATCCCATTGAAACACAGGACGAATTGCTTACCCGACTTCGTGAAGAAGGTTTCAAGGCAACGCAGGCTACAATTTCAAGAGATATCAAGGATTTACGCCTTGTTAAAACTCTCGGAAGTGACGGAAAATATCGCTATGTTTCTGCATCTCGCAGTTCAACCGATATCCGTACCAATTTTTCAAATCTTTTCAGCACTTCGGTAAATTCAATAGATGTAGCACAGAATCTTGTTGTAATAAAAACCCTCAGCGGTATGGCACAGGCAGTTTGTGCCGCACTCGATTCAGCCGACTATCCGTCTGTTGTCGGAACAATTGCAGGTGATGATACAATCTTCATTGCCTGCCGAACAGCCGATCTTGCGGTGTCGCTTACCGAAGAACTCAAAAAGCTTATTTGACAGGACTGATTGAAATGCTCAGAACTTTATATATAGAAAACATTGCCGTGATTGAAAAAACTTCAATAGATTTCGAAAACGGTCTTAATGTCCTCACAGGTGAAACAGGTGCAGGTAAAAGTATAATAATTGACGCAATCAATGCAATTATGGGACAGCGTACATCAAAAGAAATTATTCGCACCGAGGCTGATTCAGCCTTTGTGAGTGCCCAATTTGACGATATTAACCAAAGCATTGTTGAAAAGCTTGATGAACTCGGCTTTTCCGATGACGAAGGAACACTCATTTTGCAGAGAACTCTCAACAGAAACGGCAAGAGCAGTTGTAAAATCAACGGCAAGCCTGCAACGGTTTCAATGCTCAAAGAACTTTCAAAGCACCTTATAAACATTCACGGTCAGCATGAAAGCTACGAACTTTTCTCTCCCGAAACTCATATTGATTATATTGACCGTTTCGGCGGTTGCGAAAAGCTTTTGGCTGATTATAAAAAATGTTATGATGAATATAAAATTCTCAAAAAGAAATTAAATTCAGCCGATTCGGACGAAAGTGAGAGATTGAAAGAAATTGATTTGCTTTCATATCAGGTGAATGAACTCACAGAATCCGATATTAAGCAGGGAGAAGAACAGGAGCTTGAGAGCGAAAGAACAGCGCTTATGAGCTTTGAGAAAATCTTTTCTCTGCTCAATGATGCAAAAATGGCTCTTGACGGTGACGAAAACTATGGCGGCGGTCTTGAATCGGTCGATTCTGCATCAACTGCCCTTCAAAAAGCGTCATCATATAATGCTGAATATGAAGAAATTGCAAACACGCTTACAGATGCATATTACAATTTAAAGGATTGTTGCGATAGCATTTCCGACGCTATTGATTCGCTTGAATCCGATCCGCAAAGGCTTGAAGAGGTTGAAGAAAGGCTTGACCTTATCAATCGTCTTACAAGAAAATATAATTGTCCGTCAGACGAGCTTTCGGATCTTGCCGAAAAATATCAGGCAAGACTTGACGAACTTATGAACTATGACCGCAACCGTGACGAGCTTGCAGAAAAATGCAGAGAAAGCGAAGAAAAAATGCTTGCGGCTGCCGAAAAACTCGGTACTCTGCGCAGAAAAACCGCAAAAACCTTTGCAACAAAAGTAAAATCCGAAATGGCATTTTTGAATATGCCGAATGTTGAGCTTGTTCCGTACTTTGAAAAGTGCGAACCAAATTCAAAGGGTACGGATAAAATGGAACTGCTCATCTCCGCAAACCCGGGTGAAACACCTCGCCCTGTTGCAAAAATCGCATCGGGCGGTGAGCTTTCAAGAATGATGCTTGCAATCAAAACAGTTCTTGCAAGCACGGATACGGTTGACACCCTCATTTTTGATGAGGTTGACACAGGTATTTCGGGTTCAGCGGCAGAAAAGGTCGGCTTAAAACTGCGTGAAGTCAGCAAAAGCAGTCAGGTTCTCTGTGTGACACACCAAGCACAAATCGCTGCTCTTGCGGATTATCACTATCTTATCCGCAAACAGGTTGAAAAAGGAAGAACATTTACAAATGTAACCCTCCTTGACCATAACGGCAGAGCAGGCGAACTTGCACGAATAATCGGCGGTGTTGATATAACCGATGCCGCACTTAAACACGCAGAATCAATGCTTGAAAAGTATAATAACTAATATAAATCAACTATATAAACGAAAGGGAGCGGCATTTTGAAGCTGTGGTCGGTTGCAAAACTTGATAAAACTAAGGCGGGGGAGATTCAGTCCCGCTATGAGCTGCCTGCAATTGTTGCAATGCTGCTTCAGATACGGAATATTACAACGAAAGATGAAATTGAAGGCTTTCTTTACAACGATTCTTTCATTGCCGATCCGTTTGAAATAAAAGATATGGATAAGGCTGTTGAACGCATTAACAAGGCGCTTGATTGCGGTGAACCGATTTGTGTTTACGGTGATTATGATGCCGATGGTGTCACCTCAACAGCACTTTTATATTCTTACCTTGAAACAATTGACGCAAACGCAATGTACTATATTCCGTCCCGTGAAACCGAGGGCTACGGAATGAACAAAAACGCTGTTGACAAACTCAATGAGCGTGGAATAAAACTCATAATTACTGTTGATAACGGAATTGCGGCAGCACAGGAGGTTGCATACGCAAGCTCACTCGGAATTGATACCGTGGTCACAGACCACCATATGCCCTCAGGCGAGTTGCCAAAGGCTTGTGCCGTAGTTGACTTGCACAGAGAGGACTGTAAAAGCAGATTCAAAAATCTTTCGGGGGTGGGCGTTGCCTTCAAGCTGATTATGGCGCTTGAGGGCGAATACTGCGACACAACTACCTTGCTTGACAACTATTCCGACCTTTTGAGCATTGGCACAATCGGTGATGTTGTTGAGTTGAAGGATGAAAACCGAGTATTTGTCAAACACGGACTTGAAAGCATTACAAATACCGACCGTCCCGGACTGCAGGCGCTTATCAAAAATTCCGGTCTTACGGGAAAAACCGTATCTTCAACAAATGTGTCATTTACAATTGTTCCGAGAATAAATGCAGTAGGACGACTCGGTTTGTCCGAAAAATCGGTGTCGCTTCTTCTTACGGAAGATTATGACGAGGCGGCTGAAATTTCATCGCAGCTCTGCGTTGACAACTCCGAAAGGCAGGAGATAGAGCGTGATATTCTTGAAAAAATTGACGGAATAATCCGCAGAAAACCGTCGCTTGTCAATGATAAAATCATAGTAATTGACGGTGAAAACTGGCATCAGGGCGTAATCGGACTTATTGCCGCCAAAGTCAAAGAGGCTTACGGCAAGCCGGCAATCGTCATTTCAAAGCTCGGTGATATTGCAAAGGGTTCGGGCAGAAGTGTTGAGGGATTTCCTCTTTGTGACGCTGTTTTTGCCTGTTCGGATCTTCTCACACACAGAGGCGGTCATCCTATGGCTGTCGGGCTTTCTCTTGATTCTGAAAATATCCCTGCTTTTCGCAGGAAAATAAACGAATTTGCCGACAATTTCGGCAAGATGCCGTATGATAAAATCAACATTGAGTGCAAGCTCAATCCGGCATACATAAACCTTGATTTGATTGATTCTCTGTCGCTTATGCAGCCCTACGGTGCCGGCAATCCGACACCTGTTTTCGGCTTGTACAATATGACATTGAAGAACATTACTCCGCTTTCGGCGAACAGGCATTTAAGACTCACTCTGTCCCGCAATAACATACAGATTACTGCAATGAAATTCTTTACATCAAGCGAAGAATTTCCGTATAAAATCGGTGAAACACTTGATCTTGCAGTAAATCTTGACCGCAATGAGTTCAATGGAAATGTGTCTGTTTCCGTAATTGTCAAAGATATAAAATCATCGGACTGCGACACCGAAAAGCTCCTTGACAGCCGTACAAACTACGAGGAATTTTGCAGAGGGAAACAGCTTGACCGTTCACAGCTTTCGGATTTAATGCCCGACAGAAACGATTTTGCATTGCTTTACAGATATCTGAAAAGCAACGGCGGTTACGCTTTTGAAACCGCAACTTTGGCTCACATGCTTGACAACAGGCTGTCTTTTGGTAAAATTAAAGTGATACTTGAGGCCATGAGAGAGCTCAGACTTATCGAAATTTCAGAGGGAATGAAAACCTCAAAAATTTCAGTCCTGCCCGTAAACGGCAGGGTTGACCTCGAATCAGCCCCGATTATCAAGAAATTAAGGGAGGTATTCTGATGGGTAAATTTTCAAATGTTGCACACTATCAGGATTTTACGGAACTGAAAAAGATTCTTTCCGCATCTGCTGCCAACACTTACGATATGGATAAAATCGAAAAGGCATATAAATTTGCCGAAAAAGCTCATGGTGACCAGCGCAGAGTATCGGGAATTCCGTACATTCTTCATCCCGTTTCGGTAGCCTGTATTGTTGCAGAGCTCGGTATGGATACCGATTCCGTCTGCGGTGCATTGCTTCATGACACAGTAGAGGACACAGGAGTCACACTTGAAGAGGTTACAAAGCTTTTCGGTGCGGATGTTGCCAAGCTGATTGACGGTGTTACAAAAATTTCAAAAATTCCGTATTCAACCCGTGAACAGCAACAGGCTGAAAATATAAGAAAAATGCTTATCGCAATGGCTGATGATATCCGTGTAATTATCATCAAGCTTGCCGACAGGCTTCATAATATGCGTACAATGAATTGTATGCCGGAACAAAAAAGAAGAGATAAATCACTTGAAAATATGCAGGTGTTTGCTCCGATTGCTCATCGGCTCGGTATTAAAACCATAAAAGACGAGCTTGAGGATCGTTCTCTTCAGTACCTTGATCCAATCGGCTATAAGGAAATCGAAGACGATCTTCTTATGACCGAAGAGGGTCGTGACAAGTTTATTGAATCCATTAAGAATCAGATTCTCGCAAAAACCGAGGGTACAATCCCAGGTGTGTATATCAGCGGTCGAGTAAAGAGTATTAACAGTATTTACCGCAAAACATATATGCAGGGCAAAACAATGGATCAGATTTTTGACATTTTTGCCGTGCGTGTAATCGTTGACACAGTATCCGATTGCTACAATGTTCTCGGTGTAGTGCATGATATATTCAAGCCTATCCCTAACCGCTTTAAGGACTATATATCAATGCCTAAGCCGAATATGTACCAGTCGCTCCATACAACCGTACTCGACAAAAACGCAATTCCTTTTGAAATTCAGATAAGAACATGGGAAATGCATTACACCGCCGAATACGGAATTGCCGCCCATTGGAAGTATAAGCTTGGAATGGGCGCAGGAGGCAAAAATAATGACAAAATGGAGGAGAACATCAAAAAGGTCAAGGATATGATTCTTGATCAGCTTGAGGCAGAAGATGTTACCGACATCGCAAAGAATATCAGAAACGATTTTACGGAAAACGATGTTTATGTGTTCAGCCCGAGAGGCGATGTGTTCAATCTTCCGCAGGGTTCAACTCCGATTGATATGGCTTATCTTATCCACACACAGGTAGGTCACAGAATGGTCGGTGCTAAAATTAACGGAAAGATCGTTCCGATTGACTATAAGCTTAAAACAGGCGATATCTGCGAAATTATCACCCAGAAAGAGGAACACCCAAACAGGGGATGGGTTGATATCTGTAAAACCGCATCGGCAAAATCAAAAATCCGCTCATGGTATAAGCATGAAAAGCGTGATGAAAATATTGCCGAAGGCAGGCAGATGCTTGACAAGGAGTTCAAGCGCCACGGCATCAATCTTTCCGAAGAAGAATATCCCGAGTTTCTCCAGAAGCTGATGATTAAAAAGCAGTATAATTCCATGGATGATTTCTATGCCGCAGTAGGCTACGGCGGTATTCAGCTTTGGAAGATAATGCCAAGGCTCAAAGAAGAATATCAGAAAGCATATGCGTCAGATATTGAAGAAATTGATGTTCCGCAAGCACCCGTAAAGCGACCGAAGGCATCCGCAGGCGTTGTAATTGAGGGTGCAGACGATGTTCTTGTAAAATTCTCAAAGTGCTGCAATCCTCTGCCGGGTGACGATATTATAGGCTATATTACAAGGGGCTACGGCGTTTCAATTCATAAAAGGCATTGCACGAATGTGCCGAAAGATATCAGTAAAAGTGAAGAACCCGAAAGATGGGTAAGCTGTTACTGGGAGGACGAGGTAGGAGAGGCGTTCAGAAGTACGCTCCAGATCACCGCAACCGACAGAACAGGACTTCTTGCAGATGTTACAATCAAGCTTTCGGATATGCACATTTTTATACAT